>Ga0126342_10006357_pt1 | contig 20924 bp, 20 predicted proteins | sample Cyp1metagenome_FD_92528 | JGI IMG/M metagenome (GOLD analysis project Ga0126342, IMG submission 92528) | Coral microbial communities from Lord Howe Island, Old Settlement Bay, Australia - Cyphastrea 1 metagenome | ecosystem: Host-associated > Invertebrates > Cnidaria > Coral ...
AACTAAGGGCACTACAAACAACTGAAGTCTCCGACAACTGGAGAATGGAAATGCTGACGCACAGCAAACTATTTTCTACCTTGCATCTGAAGGATCTGAGCCCGCCCTGATCCTGCGGAGATGATGAACATGATGAAGATGCCACCTCACGCAGACAATGAAAGCTCGGTCAGCACAGTTATTTAACATAGCCATGGAAAGATCCAGCCATTTTTAATAGGTAAACCATCTATTTCTATGGGCCATCTATACCATGGCTATGTTAGTCATAACCAGAGGGTATATTTCCACATATTTCCACCATCGAGTCTTGAACAGCATGAGAAAATCTCTGAGAAACCAGCTTGGACTTACCCTCTGGTAAATTAACATAGACCCTGGCAGTCATCGGGGTTGGTTCAGATTAGTGAAACCATCAAAACTAGGCTATTTTCAGGGTCAACAAGTTAATTTGCCAGAGGATAGTAATATCCATTAACCACCATTAACCACCATTAACCACCATTAACCACCATTAACCATCATTAACCATCCAATTTACCAGAGGATATAACAACTGGAAAACTGAATAAAGTCCACGGATTTCACAGATTTCACACTGCCATCGCAATGGTCCTCCAATGTCCTCACCGGAGCAGGTCGCGCATATGCACCTGCCGATTTGCATGCTGACCATGGAATTTTGTGCATGTAAGGATGGTCCAAACATATGAAATGATATAGCCCCAATGAAAGTAGATAGTGGAATGTGGAATTCGTTTTTTCATACTTGCAGTTGCAAACCATACTTTGTCATAACATGTTTTTCATCATCAAGTTGTGGGTGAAAGGTACAAAAAGGCCCAAAGGTCCCAACCTGCGAAGGGGATGCCAAAGAAAGGATGCTCCTCGATGGCGGCTTTCAAAAGGTACATCCAACGGCGGTCATACGGCCATAATGGTCATGAAGTCATAATCTGAAGAATCCTATCCTCATGTTCCATCATCATCATCATCATCATAATCATATATATATATATATATCATATCCACATCATCATATCATCCACATCATCCGACTTACTTCTCCTCCAGTTCTCGAAAATCACGGCAGCCCAGCCGCGCATCCGGATCCTCAACCAATGGCCGTGTCGCCGTGCCACGGAACTTCGCCGTGCCAGGGCTGAGGCTCCCTGACCTTCACCACCATGCGACGGATGAGATCCGTGGCATCGGGCGACAGCCAGTGCTGCGGCAGATCCAACTGAGGTCCGTCAGAATGGCCTGGGATCATGGGAGGATCTGAGAGAGATTTGTTATAACATGTTATAACATGTTGAAAACCATCAAATCTGCTGCCATGAGAACAAATGGACCAAAGTGTCGAATGTGGAATGTGGATGAGTTCAGTCTCCTTTCAATAGCTTAATTCCTTGGAAAAAACCGCTTGCTTGCTGCCCAAAGCGCAAATCTTCTTGTAGACGCGGCAGACGGTCCTTTGGCCCCAATCGAGCACAAACGCATCCAAAAAAACAAGGTTCGCGAAGACAGATATGACCACTTCACATCACATCTCCACAAGACGAGGTCGATGCCCGCCATAGAAAGGCAAGAGTCCCGTAAGGACTTGGAAAACCTTAGGGTTAAACGGGTTCAACGGGTTAAACCATGTTAAACCCTAAACCCTCTGAATTGCCAACTTGCCGATGATATGCACAGCAACCTGTTGCAGTGCTGCCAAGGGACCACACAACCCAGGGACCAGGTGTCAGAGCGAAAGTCACTCCCTTTGTTCTTCACAACCTGCAAGTGACAAAGCACTTGGAGCACACTGCACGTGGAACTTGGAATATCTTGGAATCAATTTAATCAATTGAACTAATTACATGTGACTGACATCCATCTGACATCCCATCTGCAAACATCTGCAAAAACTATGGATGTCTCTGGGTATGGATAGCTTCTGTGGCAGAATTAAAGGCGCAAGTCCACGTGCCTCTGGAGCCATGAAATACGGAGTGCCAACCGTGTCCTGCCGGTGTCCAGCTCTTCAACATCTCTTGATTTAGACCAGGTCACATTGAGGATGGACAAATATATATATAATTATATATATATACTCATATATAGTGTATATATATATTATCTATTATGTAATATGTATATATATATATAGTGAACACATGGTGAAGACATGGTGCACTCCGCCTGCATCACGGTTTTGAAGTTGTGGATGCCAGCGCCTTTCACCTGGGGGTTGGCCAAATCTTTGGCGCTGCCAAAGTCGATGAGCTTCACATTGCCTTGCGCGTGTCACGACTCGACTTCCGAATGTAGAGAATTTATTGGAATGTTGGAATGTTCGATTCCTTGCCATTGGAATGGGATTGGAATGGGATTGGAATGTTGGAATGGGATTGATGTCACGAATGTATTGAAACTGAACTAGTTCTGTTTCAACGAGAATTTATCGACAGAAATTCGACATGTGTAACATGTGAATCTCGGCACCTCGAGGCCCGATGAGCACATTCTCAGCCCTCAAAATGACTCGGACTGTCAATGGGATTGAGACCTTCTATTCTTGGAAAATCCTGAGACAATCCTCCCTTTCTGAGATTCGAACTTCAAATCACGATGAACAATTTGAGCATCGCGAAGATATTGAATCTCAGTGTTTCGACTGTTTCGAGTTGCCCGTGTCAGTTACTGTCAGTTACTGTGTCACTGTGTCTGCCCTATTTTCGATTCGCGTTAACCAAAAAATCTGGGACAGTTTCCCAGTTCCCAGTGGACACCAAATGGCGGTTGATGCCATTCAGCTCCTGGCCACCTCTATGATCTGGGCCAAGTAATGCCTCAGAATTCAACATTTCACCAGAAACATCGGAAGGTCTGGAAAATCCATGAACATTAATATGAAAATGTGGAAAATGAATGAACATTAATATGAACATTAATATGAAAATGAATGAACATGAATATGAAAATGATCGGAAGATATAGGGCCCGTCCCACCTGGCAAGATTCTCTTCACATCCCACGTTGCGGACTAAAGTCCACAACTCTCCCTGGCCACAGCTGACTGGAGCCAGCGCTGATCAAGCGCTCATCAAGCGCTGATCAAACTGCCGGGCAGACCCCTGTGCATAGGTCCAAGGTGAAGTAATGAAATTCCTCATCCCGGAAGGACGAATGCAGCTTCACCTCAGCGCAAAGGTAAGGAAAATGAAGGTATCAACGGGTTTTTAATAATGGTTTAATGAGGTTTAATTGAATCAATCATAATCAATCATATCCATATGGAATAGATGGTTTCCCCCCTATTTAATTAATAGATGGTATATAAACCATCAAGAAATCCCTCCAGGAACTCAGTCAGCAGCAATGCCAGGATGGTTGGCTCTTCGGAGGCAATGCTCCTGCAGTTTTCCACCAGGGAAAATCCACAGGTTTCCACCAATGTTTGCAATGTTTGTTGGGGGGAAACCATCTCCATATGGATTTTAGATGGATTTTAGATGGATTTTATAGGGACACAATGATGGTAGCCCTCCTTTTTATCCGCTTTTCCACATCAGCTTCCCATATTTGGTTGCACCTCGATGGTCACGTCAGCCTCTTTGTGATTGGAGCGAAGGATATGTCGATCGAAGGCCTGGACGGGATCATGGACTCATCATGGACTCCCAATGGTTGAGCTCAAAATATTGAGACTCGAGACATACCAATGTATCAGAAACATATATTTTCAGATATTTTATCAATGTATTTTCAGATATTCTATCAAAATATGATATCTATCACAATTTCAGATATTCTATTCAAACCATCAATATTGATCATGTTTGATCATTTTGACTCACACCCAATCCATTGGATATGAACATGTATGACATTTCTTTGCATAAAATGCATCCATGAGGCCCATTTATGCACATCAAAACATATAAAAACCATATTAAAAACATATAAACACCATGTAAACACCACATAAAAACCACATAAAACAACACAATTCAACCCCTGAAGGCCCGCCATGGCGCGCCTTCAGGGCAAAGCACTTGCCACTGGTCTTTTCGCGACATCTCCGCACGTTGGACAAGGATCCAGTTCCGATGACCTCACAGGATTTTATCAGAAAATCCACATAAAAACACCATAAAACATCATAAAGACCTCATAAAACTTTATGAACCATTATAAATTACTATGATATCTATGATTCATTTCATTTCATGACTATAATGATTCATTTTCTGACTATAAGCACAGAATTCGTGGATCATGACCAGTTCCATCATCGAACCCCCATCTTTTCGATGCCTCTTTGGTCACTTCGAAGTCGGTGAGGCGACGTCGAAGTCTGGGTGCCAGGGGGAAAGACATCCTGGGCACACCTCCAAGACATGGCGCCGGGTGTGTCAAGAAAAGTGACTGTTGAGATTGGTGAGGTTGTTGAGGTGAACCTGTGATATGATTCCAAATTTATCCAAATTTGGAAGTCCCAAATAAAAAATATCATCAAACACTTTTGATAGCAGAAACATAGTGAGACAATCTAAAACATCCTCAAGTGGGTGCATGTCTTTGTGGCATTTCTGCTGCAGTTTCGGAGCTGGAACATGGCAACAGCAACACATAGACCATGGACCTCCATGGTCCATGCACCTTTTCTCACTGTGAACCATATGAGATGTGACAGGAACATGGCACCCTTCATCACCAATGACCAAATGAGACACTCTTTTCTGCTCCATATGAATCTCAGGTGCAACACATGGTGAACAGTGCCACCCTCATGGACAACTGAAGACATCTGCAGCCAGGCACTGCAAAGAAATCGGGAATTTGTCTGGATCTGCATTCAATCCATTTCCAACAAATAAATAACATAGACATCGTTCTGCTTTGGCCAAACTGATCCCGATTCATCTGCAAACCTTCCCTGGTGGTTGCTGCATCATTCATCCAGCTTCCTATGGAAAGTGTTGAGTTCACACCTATGTGCTGCGGAAACTGAGCAAACACCTGGAGCTGAAAAAAAACTTTTCGGTTACTTCATCTTCCCATCCCGTGTTGCTTCCGCAACAGAAAATTTGGAGTTTTAACTCATTTTTCTCCAAATGAGAAACGTAGGATTTCTGTACCATCCTTAAGTTTTAAATCTTTGATCTGTAAAGATCTTAAAGCAACTTCACAATCTCCTCCTCAAAGGACAAAGGAGAACTTTGAGGCCCAAAACGAGCCACGGGTTGCCCTTGTCGATCCTAAGACATTGGAAGAAACACACAGCAACGTACGCAGCCTTTACTGTGTTTACTGCATCAAATTTGCTGTATTGAGACCATCATGTTCCACTTGAGACGTGAACCACCAGGAATTTGGCGAAGTTCCACTTGATGTTTCTACCCAACCTGACAGGTTGCCGTGTGTTGTGTGTCAAGAGCCTGACATTGATCGGATCAACATCTCTGAGGAAAGCACATTTCTCCTTGTCGATCCTTGAGGAAGCTGTACAAAGGAGCCTGACACTGTCGACACTGTCATGCAATGCCTCCAAGTCTCTCAGTTTTCCCAGCTTTCCCACTACTTTCCCACCAAACATCTGGGATATTACATCATACCAGTATTACACGATAATTGCATGATAATTACATGATATTTTACGACCTCATTTTCGCCGTTGACATCGATCTTGGAGAAGAGAGGGAAGGTGTCTGGGCACTTGTCTTGTGCAAAAGCCTGACATCCAGCACGGACTTTCCAAAACAGAGCGCTGTTTTCTTTTGCAGTTTCCTTCAGCGTTCTTCTTCTTCCCCAATTCTTGGCATTTTTTGATTCTTTTTGATAGCTAATGCTATCTTCTGTGGTCCTACTTAGTTTCTTCTCGTTTCATCGCCTTCACTTCAGCGTTGCTGCCCGGCTCTTGTCCACCAAACTGGTTGCAAGGGAAGGCCAGCACCTGGTGAGTGCTGAGGCGGCGCAAGAAACGCTGTGGGCAACTTCAACGGCATGCCTCAAAGCCGCGGGATTTGTATTTCCCATACAGCTCACACCTTGGATGAAATCTATGGATGAAATCCATCGGAAATCCTGATTCCATGACTTGAAGCGACTGGAAACTAGTGGAAAGACGACTGGGACAGGGACAGTTCAGCGTAGTTTGACTTGGTCAGACCTCATCCATCAAACTGAATGGCCTCACTTGATGAGCTCTCTAGCTACAACTTCTTACCGGTCAGAACATGACATGTATTGAACCCATTTGAACCCTGGCCTCATTTGCTGGCAACGTTCACAATCAGCACAACCTTGCCATTGTACTCGTTCAAGGACACATCTTGTCCGTCGATGTCTTGCACCGTGAAGTCGTAGATGCTGTCACCCGCCACTTCCTGCGCAGACCCAGACCCCTCTGTGATGAATCAGCAAATGGCAGCAGGCGGTGCATACATCTTTATGCTGCATTACTCTGCATTTATGCTCCTTTCTCTCATACTTGCAGGAATCCTCTCACAAAACTGGGAGGTATGATAGGTAGGAGAGTTTTGCTATCTTCATATCTTTTCGACTCTTTTTCCGATTCAAGTTCTAACTTGCCAATTGTGTAGCGCGTTTTCCACACTACCAGAACTTGCGTGGGAAGGCACCTGGCCGCCGCCTGCACCGAAGAGATTTCGGCCTGTCTGCGACTGCCTCAAAGTTTGGCAACATGTCACAAGTAACAGAAAAAACATATTTCTTGGGATGTTATCCATTATCACTTACCTATTGGTTGTTATTTTGATATATCATAATATTATCACTAATCCCCCAATAGATATCTAGATCTGACCTCTTCTGCATTCTTCTGCATTTTTTTTGATGGCTCAGACCAAACATGACTTTTGCAGCATCTGCACTTGATCCATGAAAGCTTTTTGTCGGGCCAGCGGTACATCGATGCACCAGGCAATTTTTGTTCGCCGAGTCGAAGCAACTAATGCTCCGTCGAAAACTTCTTCGGCTGCTCAGATCTGATGTGTTTGTTTCACAAACAAAACCTCAGCTGTCAGAATGACAAGGTGCGGAAAACTCCTCTGGTCTCAAACCTTGTCTTCTGTTCATGATGCCTTCATGTTTTCTGTTCAATGCATTACGTTCACGTCAAGAGACTTCGAGCATCGCCAACATCACTTTAATCGCTTTTGTGTTTTGCGCAGAGAAGCTGAATCCTGAGCAGCCGATCTCCGGGTTTCGAAGCATTTTCCATGAAAGACTGCAACTGCAGTGTTTACTGCAGCTGTCCTCTGCTAGGCATCTGGTGCAACAGCAAGTGAAGCCGTATTCCAGGAGCCTGGAAGGGACTGGAAGGAACTGGAAGATCTGGAGACAGCGAATTGGACAACGACCCATGCTGGAGAACAGTCATGAACAGTCGACCCCAACCTTCGTCTCCGAGTTTGTACATCTGCCTCCTTCAAAAGTGGAGTACGTTCAGTATCTGTAGCATATCCAACATACAGTAAGATATCCAGCACAGCAGTGAATCTTCAAGAAACATGCAACATGATGCAACATGTGGAAGCCTTACAGATCTTACAGCTTTGAGTCACCTTTCCTGGTTGATGTAGCAAAGGCAAAGCTCATCACCAGGAGAAACATTCAAAACCTGTGAGTGCAGGATGCAATTCCCAAGGTGTCAGACATATCATTGACATATGACATATCATGAAATCTATCAATGTCTCGTGGATTCTAATGATTAATCTAATGACTATTAGGATTGTTATGGATGGTTATGGATGTTTTCTGAGTTGTTTTTCTGCCAAAAAAACATGATGCTATGATCAGAAACGCCAACTGAGATCATCGTTTCGCTACAGGAGTTTCTGCCCGTTTCTGCCAAGAGGCTGATGTCGCCAGGAGCTGCGAGGAGTTCTTGGGAAAAGTGACCTTGACATTTGGCGCGCCTTGGAGCAACACATCGACCGGGCACAAAATCGAAGATGCAAACCTGCCTGAAATGTACTGAAGATTCATGTGCTAAAGCTGGTAAACCCAATAGTTAAACATAAACCATTCCTTTTTTCGAGGTTTACGAAATCTGTTTTTTTTTCGCCGACTGGAATCTATGACTGGGATGTAACATGACCCACTTCTATGGTTGGTGAATGGGATGGTCGGTCATCAAGCAATCGCTTGCGGACGAGCAGCAGGAGTGATTCATGCGCGCCACGGATGCAAACAAGGCCGTGCCATGCATAGATGGCCAGGCACCCTGCATGCATCAGATTTCAATGTGGTAAACCATGGTAAACCCAATGCCATAAACATCCATAAACCATCAAAATCACCATGGATTGTATCAACCATCCCCAATAGTAGGCTTGTGGATGTTGATGGCATTGGGTTGCCCACATTCCAGCAGATTTTCCATGATTTTCCCCCTGCCTTCAGCAACGATTCCAACGACATCTGCGCCACTTCCGCCCGGGCTTGCGCCATGGCCGCGTTCGCCACCTGCTCATCATTGCCCTGCTCCATGGCCTGAAAATCCGCCCAGATCCAGCGGGGAAACCAGGGAAACATGTGGAGAAACTCACTGACCAAACCGGCCAAAGTTGTTGCGGATGATGTTTTGAAGATGTTTTAAGTCCCTTAACAGCCGTGCTATAGGAACAGCTGCACATGAAGCCGTGCGAAGTGCTAAACCTGCCTGCATCAGATTATCTGTCTGTCCATTGGTGCCATTGGTCTCCAGCTCCTTAGTTAGACGGGAAAATCATCAGCAACTCACTGCCAACCAAAACTGGGATGCTGACGTCCTCGAAAATGCCAGTGGTTTCCTCACCCCAAACACAGCGCATGACCTCGGTGATGAGTGGTGGAAAGTGATTTGAACCACTAGTGACTTAGCGAATCTGTGGAATCTGTGGCTTATTCCTAGCTCCCGGCCCATTCCTTCTCTCGAAGCAAGGCTTCCATTTGCAGCAATTCTGGGTGGGCCTGAGCCATTTCTCAACTCAAAACTTTGGCAGCAACTTCACATAAAAAATGGATATCATCATAAGACCATGATTTTATCAGAAATCCCAATCCAAATTCCCCAACAAATCAAGGGATCACCAACAGTGACACCTCTTTCCCACCTCCGGACCCATGACCAGAAGTGTTTTGGCCCGCTGGAGTAACAGCTGCCCCAAGGGCGAAGAAACCTTGGCGTGAAAACTCCATGGATCGGATCAAATGGATCAAAGAAAAACTGAAAGGAAACTGCAACATGACCCCGACCTCACCTCCAGGTCGATGTTGTTGTATTCCTTGGCTCATCTGATGTTAGATGATGTTAGATGCCAATCACCTTCCAACCGGTCCAAGCTTCAAAGAGACCCAAGACCTCCGAAAAAAAGGCAGGTCCAGCTTGGAAGAGTGCAGCCACCTGTGGTGTTTCCATCACAAGGAAGGCATCCAAGAAGCTTCAAAACCTTACTGTAACTACTGTGCTATCCAGATCTATCCAGATCTATCCAAATGAAACAGCATGATATCAGCCGTATCCCATCTTTCCAGATCTTTTCATCATCCTTCTATATGTTGAAGTATTTTGAATCAGCTTAAATCTGTTAGTGGAGAAAGACCAGTCCATGAATTTTTCCACCTCTGCGGGAGCACGCGGCTCCAAGGCAGCTTTCAGCAACGCTGCAGCTTCATTCACCAGACCGTCGGTGTGTGCCTCAGTGATGCATTTCAAGATGTTCCAACATAAGAACCAAGTACTCATCAGATCTATTTTAAGTCTCCAAAGTCACCTCAAAAACACCAGTAAAACCATCATTTATCACCATTTCACCAACCTCATCCAACCTCCACATTTTCTCCAAATCCCTCTTTTGTGCCGTGCCCGAGGGGCGTAGAATTCCGCATCTTTGGCGCGTCCCGGTGGAGCCCGACACCTGAGTTTCCACGGCGACAGCTGCGACAGATCTTCCAGCATCGACCATGGACGAGGCCCAGACGCGTCTCTGAAAGGTGCGTGACCTGGGCACTGGGCACGGCTTGTTTTTGGCACGGGCGGAATGCGAGACACGGAGAAAGGACATGGCAGGATCTCATCCTGATCAATGGGATATCAATGGGATATATCAATGGTAAACTCGGAAAAAATCCTCTTGGAGCAGGGCAGAAGCACAAGAGCTCCTGCATCAAGTTCTGGGTCACCTGGCACAGCATGGCACAGCATGGCACTGGCGACACTGGCGACACTGGCGACACAGCCACAATCGGATAGTGAAAAATATGCCGAAGATGAGTGAAAAATGAAAACAGCTTGTCCATCTTGTCCCTACAGCGCGGCTGCGGTGAACTTTGACTCAGTTGATGTTCAAGTTCAATCAAGTTCAATCTCAAGTTGAATATGCTTCATATGAGACATTTATGGTTGCGGTCTTGGCCTCTGCTCCTCCTCCGGCAGCTTTGGCTCGGTTGATGAGATACGCAAAGACCTGTGGGTTTCTCCGATTTCAGGTATCTGCCACTGTGCAAATTGCAAAATGATGCAACATGAACAACGAAACTAATGTGCAAATCTAATGCAACTCCATTCTCTCAGCTGCAGCAATTGTGATATTTTGATATTGATGTTTCTGTTGGCATCATCCGATCCCAATATATCCCGCTCCGATCCCAATGGCACCTGTGCTGCTAAAAGTAAAGTGTCCGCATGCTCCAAGGCATGGTACTTGAAGCGCAGCAACGGGTCCTGTGGCCGCTGGGTTCCGGTTCGATGGCAAATCAGCGGTTTTTGTTAACCCCAACTGTCCAGCCTCAGCCGTCAATGGGCCCACCTAAGTCGGAGGGTTTGGAGGGTCATCACTGCTACCTTTGAGTGCGCCTTTGGACTGTTCTTGGTGTTCATTTCAGAAGCATTTCAACATATCTCACGCTGCCAGACCCGTCAACCTACAATTAGGTCCTTAGGTCCGGTTTTGTTATTCCCCCAGTTGCCAAGTGGCGCAAAGCAAGTTGTGAGACTGCTGAAAGTGCGCATCTCTGCACGCCTCTCCAAATCCGCACTGGGTGGGTCAAAGATGTGGCAATGCCATTCATGCATGAAACAATGAACCACTACACACAACAAACACAACACGTATAAAACCAGAAAGCACAATAAAAAATAATATCATAAATGAGACAACACCAGATATCACCACATAAAACGCCACATAAGACATCAATGACCAAATTCGAAAGCAACGACCAAAGTGCCATCCTCAGAGCAGTACAGCTCACCACAGCCTGGCAAAAATCGGGAGGCTCGACATGGCTATGTCATCAGCTGGGGACATCGGACGTTTCCGACCTTGCGCACATCGGACCACCGTTGCTTGCCCTTCACCGGCGCTTTCCTGGCGAAAAGAAAGGGACGAAAAGGGGTAATAGTGGTATTACTATTAAATTACCATCACACACTTTTCAGCTCAACTTTCGCATCCTGAGATTTTCCCAGCTTTTTAACCACCGAAAAAACCCCGGCCTGCCATCGTCTGGGCAGATCTCCAAGTGCCGCCAGCAATGGAGCAAATCGGCTTTCACCGAAGATGACCTGGAACCCACAGAGTTTGATCCTTTAAATTTGGTCCAATCTGTTTCCCCCAGCGATTTCCCCCAGTGATTTCCGATTTCCCATGGATCTTCATGAGCTGGTAAGCCTCCAGTTGCAAAGGCACAGAGTGGATAAAGCCACAGCAGCGCGCACAGGCTGCAACCTGACACGGTCAAAAGCAGGGTCTGAAACGAAGGAAAATCTCACCAAATTTTATGGTTTATATTGGTTTATTATCTTCTTCCACATTATTTAACGGCCATAAATTGGCTGTAAATCTGAATTTTGAGGAAACACACACACACACATCCATATTTAAAACAATGGCTTCACTAAGAATGAAGTGCACGTGGGCATGAAAATCCCACTTTTCCAAGCAAACTCTGCGAATGGCTCAATTTGTGGCACCATTTGGGGAGCGGGCCACTCGACGATTGCCAGAATGTTGCATGGCAAACAGAGGCTCCTCACGCGACAGCGATGACCATCCCAATCATCCCAATCATCCCAGCCACAGTAATACCATATATACCACTATTATACCAACATATATACCATATAATCATCCCAATCAATGCCATCCCAGTGCCATCCCAGTGCCCTGCCGGTCCTCAGTGAAGAGGTTGGAGTATGCCGGACAGGGAGCACAGGCGAAGAGGCCAAAACCCTTGGGAGGGTTGGCCGCACGGACCTCGCAGCCAGTAGGTGCTGGAGGTCCTCCAGGACCCCCTTGGGGCACCACTGCCATGGCTGCAGCTAGGGAGTCATCGGTGAAGCTGTGGGGATTTCCGTGGATCGGTGGGGATTCATTGCTTCAGCTCCCAAACCTTGAAGGGATACAACATGTGCGACTCGCTGACTTCTTAAGGCAACGAAGAAACAAGGTGTGGCACGGTGTGGCGGGGTGTTTCATGGTGTTGTAGTTGTGACAGTGTGTTGTGGACAACTTTGGTTGGACTTGGGGCAAAATCTCGCAGCAAATTCTTGCAACAATGTCCTAGCAACTCAGATCAAGATTGAAGTAGTGAAGTAGTGAAGCAAGATACAGAGAAGATGTTTTACCTTTGAAACAAGTGCAATTCCACCAAGCAGGACTCAATATCAATTATGTCCTCGCCGAGTGCAAATAGCCGAGTCCATGCTCTAAGTTCCCAACCCTTGTCCCATGACAGCACCCAATTGCCTCAGCGAGATGCTGAGGGATGCCTCTGTTCATGGGCCAACACATCAAACATGGATGGCATACAATATCATATCATATATCATTATTATTAAATATATATATATATTATCATCTTTCATATATCATCAGATATCATATAATATCACATCATTGAATGCACCCGATCAATGGTTTTCCCCAAGAAATAAATCCCAAAAGTCTTAGAGCCACACGTCTGCTTGTATGCAGAATTGACGAAGGCCACAGACCTAAAGCAAAGGCTTGATCATGGGCTGGTTTTGGAGGGTTTTTCACTGGGTCATGGGAAAACCATGGAAAATCCTTTTGTAGAGTATATACACATATTATACACACATCATGTATATATATGATATATCATATAAATGGTATAACTATACCTGAACCCCTTGGAAACTCCAACGAACCTCCCAACCAATGATCTTGATGCCGTTGAAAATCCTTTGGAATCACCGATGTCAGCTGAGTCCCAACCACAGACCCAACAGAATGGACAGCAGTGCGAGTGCTCTCGGCCGCCGCCCTGCCATCAGATCCTGAAACTGATTTCGGATGTGTTTGAAGATGTGGGGCTTCACAATATAAGTGACATTCATTTCATGTGGATTTCTTATATATATATATAGACGATATACACACTATATTGTATGAAATGGTATGAAATATATAGATCTTATGAATTGTGATGTATCTGATGTGAGTGCAAAACATGTATAATATACATACCCTCTGGTAATTTAACATAGCTATTGAAAATGGCCATTTATAATAGGTAAACCATCTATAAATGGCCATGGCTAGCCCCCAGATCCCCAACCATCGGCGCAGCCGCGCACCTCCTAAGCAGATCTCGAGTCAAGCGATCGAATTCGCTGTCCAAAAACAGCAGGTAATTCACGAAAGAAAGCACTGGACGAGTCACCGGCCCTGGACTCATGTTATATCATGTTATATCCATATCCATTTATCCATGTTATCCATGTTATATCCATTTATCCATTGATATATCATTTTCTGGTTATGGACTATATCATGTTATATCAATATCTAAAGGATTCTCTCAATCTTTGAGCATTTTTCCATTCACAAAATCACAAAACATACGTCTCACATCTTCGCCCGGCTTTTTCGGGCTCAACGTTGCACGCTGTTGAGGCATGCCATGTTGAAATTAAGAGACCGCTCCAGCCTTTCAGAGGGGAGCTCTTACATGTACAAGCGCTCTTCCAGGAAGTACTGACACCAAAAATTGCGCTGTTTCTGTGTCACAAAGCAGAAACCCACATGAAAAATATCAAAAATAAGGATCAGTCAGCACATACTGAAGAGGCAACCCAAGCAGGAAGCAATTTTCACTTCCTCCACCCCCTACAGCCCCATACCGGACATCCTAAGCATTTGTTGAATCTTCTTGGCTCATTGGCACATTTCTCAGTCGGACAAATCCCACGCATCAACCTTAAAAAGACGCCATTTTTGGCAGAATCAGACCTCCGAACAACCAGAAATAAAGGGTTACTTCTTGAAAGAATCATTGGTTCTGTTGGGATTCTTCACTAACTTTGGACACAATGGCTATTTCGGTTTCCAGTGGCGAGACACATTCCAGCGATAGTCTGCCATCTCTCGGTAGATGCGTTCCAAATCAGCGGGCCTCGATTTCTGGTCATCAAATGTGGAAGTGCTGCTTGAAATATCCCAGTTTTTCTAGTGGAATAACTGGCCTGGCCTGGATTTGAAAGGACTGCAGAAACGTGCGTTGCTCAACCACATAAGTGCAAGACCCAACCGAAACTTCTTTAGGGCTCTGCGAGCCCTGCGAGATGATGCACATGCAAACTTTGGTGCATGCGTAAGGAGAAAGCAGGGTTTGGCCGATCGGTGCCTGAAAGCTGATTGTTGCACATTCTTGCAAATACCTGCAGTTTTTCGCTTTGGTGGTCAACTAGGAGTACCAAAGCTTTGGCGGCATACCAAAAACAACACACCGATTTTCACAATACCACGAGTCATGACATGCTCTACTGTGCCATCTGATCATGTCGACATGTGTCGACTTCGCGGCGCACTTTTGAAGAAGGCGTTGCTCTTGTGATGCAAGTCGCCAGCATGCGAAGACCTTGCAGAAAGATTGCACAATTGGATTTGTCTGAAGATCATGTACCCCATTACATCCATTGATTAAGCATTGGCCCCCTTAAAAATATCAAATTGTTAGGGGTCAATCCAACATTTTTGGACGCACCCGAATTGCATATAGTTTGCTATAGTAATATGTATATATATATACATACCATGATATTTCGAGACTTGGATGTAGTTGCTTTAAAAACCCATAGTTGGTTAATATACCATTATATTGGACATGTTTAATCCCATTGACATTACCATCATTTTTAAATACAATTTCCCTATATTATGTATATATATATATATTGCATTATATGATATCCCATTCATATCCCATTAATCCATGAATATCCCATACATATTCAATTCATGTCCCAGTAGTATCCACTAGTGTCCATTATTTCCCATCATTTCCAATTGTGATCCCGTTAACATCGTTGACCTCACACTATTTCCAATTAACATCCCATTGATTTCTCAAGATTATCCAATTATTTCCCAGTAATATCTCATTTCGCATTGATATCCAATTATTTCTCATTTCTCTCCATTAAATCCATATATCCCAAATCAGAACAACCCCGCCTTCCGCAGTCGAGCAGTACGTGTTGCATCAGCTGAAGCTTTGGCTTCTCTATGCCAGGCTTGGATCAGAAGCAGATGTGCCTGGCCCCAGCGCGTTTGACAAGTTGTAAATGGGCGGTATAAACTATCAGCACATTGGTGGTTTATTATTGCTTTACTACCATGAATAGTAATAGTAATATATATATACATACATGTGTATACATTTTTTTTTTTTAAAAAATCTTTGCATCGTTACGTTTTGGGGACGCTTATTAAAACATATCCAAACATGCCAGTCTTATGATTTGGGCCTGCCGCTTGTGCTTCCGCTGAAAATCATTGACCTGTAGCAAGTAGCGAGTCTCTCTGGCCGCCAGCTCACGCGCTACCTGGGGGAAGCAAGTGCAAAGAACATGCAGGTTGTGTGGCTTTTCCTCCTGTGCGCTCCTGGTAGAGTGCATCAATATATATATATATATATGTATATATATAATAATTTTTATAACATAGTATTAAAACATATATGTACATAAGATATATATATATATATATAATATTCAACATACACATGTCCCATCATGTGATTGATATCACACACACACAACGAATGATCCCTTCCCCCCAATTTTGGAACACCCCCTGGAAACCATGGTCTAGTGGGGAATTTCCACACAATTGGGACCATTTAGGGCGTGTTTAATATTAGGTGGATGGGATTATAGCTATACTGCACAAATACATATATATATATATATATATGTATGTATGTATATATATGTATGTATATATATATACATACGTATTTATAACATTACACATATCATAGGAGCTGGCAAGCATTGATGTTGGCCCTGTGTAATCTTGGCATGCGCACAGATTGAAACGATCAGGTTGATAACGACCAGCGAGCGAATGATTTCCGCCCGCAACAAAAAGGCAACACTGACCCAACTCATTGAAACAAAAGTATACCCTGAAAACACAACTACCTAACCACTGAATCACTGACATGTACACTCTCAAACCATCCCCGCACCATCGTTTTCAGAAGCATGGACACTGCAAAATTTCACTGTGTGCTCTCTCAAATGGCCTTTGCCCAGGCATGGATTGATAGTGTCAAAGCATTCCTCCTGCAACTGTCAGCTGAAAATAACATGCATGGTAAAATTTGACAAAATTTGATGATCACCAACAAATTCTCTTAACTGTTGGAATCTGTAAAGCAGTCAGCGGTCCTGAGGCGAGAAAACACCTTCGAAGCAAATTGTCGAATGGACAGATTCCTCCGGTACCTTCCATGGATGCACTGGAAGTGAAAACCCGCAGTGACCATCCGCAATTCACAATCCCATGATTGTCATCAAACTTGGTCTGAAAATGAAGTACTCCGAATTCGAAAAAAGAAATGATTCATGATTTCTCCCATGTTCCACATCTCCGTCCAAAAATGGAGGTATATATGGTATATGCCATAGTTCATCCTTGTTCCGAAGAAACTCAAGTGAGGAGCCGGGCACCACATGGCCCAACCGGCAAAGGAACGGAGGACCAATGAGTGGTTCACTGCCTGGTGAAACTCACTCACCGGGAGCGTTCGGGTTCATTGGTGAATCACGATGCAAAAAACCAAACATCTGGTACTTGTGACAGATTATGTGACGTGTGGGTGAGGAATGCCGGTCAATTTTCCAAGACGTTTCATTTTTTGATAAACTCAAACGAAGAAAACAATCAACCAAGAAAAAAAATCGATTTCCCTTTTCCATCAGGACTGAAGGGGACACTGTTGTTTTGTGTTGGGTGTTTCAGAACCTTTACCTTGACAGGACTCCTTTTGGTAACGCTGGCATCATCCCGTGGCAGGCAGCCTGCCTGCTGGCATTTTGCTACACGAGCTGCTTCGCGCGCCTTCCATCTCATGATATTTGAGGGTTTCCCAGGGTGTAAAGATTTCAAGTAAGGCCGACCTCAAAGCTGTTGCGCCATTTCAACAGTAGCACCTGGATCAGCGCCAAAAAAAGAGCTATGGTCGAAGCGGGGGAGCTTGATGCATAGAGAATTCAGCCATTCAAATGTTAGTGTAAACATGTACAACATATTAGTGCAGTAGATGTTTGGCAATTTTGGTGAATGATTTTTGCAATTTTGATCCATCTCCATCCATAAAGATCATAAAGCGACGCAGAACGAGAGAGCCTGTTGATGTCGCTTTCGGACACTTTGGCCAGCACGGCAGGCGGCCCGACGAGCACCTGGGGGCGCGAGGAAACCGAGCACGACATCTTTGCCGGTTTTGTTGGCACTTGGACACTGGCCTGCAAAGATGTGCCAAGTGGACAGCAACGCCAGGATCAATTGCCTCACATGTGTCGCATGGTGTCGCATATCAGAAGTCACACTGCCATCATCTCGTCATCATCCGCCGTCTGCTAACACTCCTGGCATCGATGGCGCCTGTTTTTGTGGTTGGCGAAGTTCTCTGCTTTCTGCTGAAGTGCTTCAACCTCAGCTGCTCACCAGCCTCAACTCCAGCTGTCTGGGCTCTGGGCAATCTGGGCGCCCGAGCTTCCCGAGATCTTCGGGAGAGGTGGGCAAGGATCCACCTGTGGGATCTGTGGGATAGATCGGATACACTCAGTGATTCACCATTGATGTCACTCTGGGTGGATCTGGGACCCATGGGACCCATGCCATCGCTTGATCCAGCCCATTTGTCCTTGCCGGTGCTCAGCCTTGATCCGCTACCAACACAGAGACTGTGTTTGATCTGAAGTCAATCCTGTGTCGAAAGTAAGACCAGCACATGCCATAGCAATACTCGAAAGCTGCGCCGCAATCCTCCATATCAATTGGATCAAATATGACACATGGAAATTCATGAAAACATCAAGTGCCTTCAGGTGATTCAACCAGAAACAGCTGGGTGCTGTGCTGAGTTGTCGCTGCAAGCGGTCGGACTGTAGAAGAAGCAGTGCTTCCTGCAAAATAAACGACTAACATCGACTAACATAAACAACGGAGAAATATAGCAAATGGCTGACATTGAAACTGCTTATCGAAAGAATCTCCGTGTCGAATCAAACAACAGAATGACATGTTAAAAAGGTCTCACATGCGATCTTCTTCCCCAAGTCGTTCGCGTGGACATGCGATCTTTTTTTCGCGTGTACATGCGACCCCCCGACCGAGGATCTCTTTTATCACTGCTTTTCCGACCATGCAGCTACTAGTTGCAATGTGTGCGAAGTTGCAATGCGTGCGAGGGTCCGTCAAAATGTTGTTTTCTTCTGGTTTGATTGATAGATCGTAATTCCATGCGTGCTGCTTCCTGCTTGGTAGTCGAAAGTATGACTTATCGGAACGGTCTGAAACACCTGCACTTGCTTTTCGTGATTGAAACCGCATCTCAAACCTTCAGGAAATGCTAGCGCACTATTTGTAGCGGGTGCCGCTGCTAGTCGTGCAGCTGGAAGGGCAGCCTTTGTCGTTGCCTTTGCCGTGCTTGTGGTTGTTGTCTGGGTCAAAAGCTGAAATAAACTAGTGAAGTTCTCCGGAGGCGACCGGGTCACGGGTCAGCAGGGGCTATTGCTAGCGCATTGCTGGCGTGGATCTAGCGAGTAAAATGACATTCCAATTGGGTAAGTTGAGCAAATCCAGATGGATCAGTCACAACTAAGAGATGCTTGGGGTTGGCCAAGTGCTGGGTTTCAATTTTTGTTCATCGTTGTGGTCTGCGTCTCAGGTTGCCCCCACATCCAATCCCCACGTTGCCCTGTGTACAACACCAACTAGTGTGAAGTGACTGCATGCGGCGGAACAACGCATGTTTCGACTAGTTTGGACTTGGCTCCAAAGTATGAAGTCAGTGAAGTCAGAAACGTATCCCACGAACAACACGTGTTAAATATGTTAAATATGTTAAAGCAACAAGCAGTCAGGAACTCATGGAATTTATCTTTGAACATGGATGTGAAAAACCCCTAGCGTTAACCTAGGGCATTTGCTAGAGCTGCCTTTCAGAATTGTTGAATCTAGGTGCATGCCTCCTCATACCGAAGGGACCAAACCCATTCGACATCAGCCCTCCTTGCGTTCGGCCTTCCATGTCGTCTTCCAAGCCTTGCGTGCCGAGTTTGCAGAAAAACAACTGAGGCTGAAGTTTGCTGAGGTGAAGTTTGTAGTGGCTATGGAGAAACATCAGTCTCACTGCATGAGATTCTCCCCAAAAATCCAACAACTTATGGATGAAAAACTGGTGAATACCATGGATTTGCCCATCTTTTCCACAAGATTTCCCCAAGAATTCTAAACAACACGTGCGGAGAACGTTGCGCCTCGAAGATCTGACGTTGCAGCTGCAGCTTGGAGGATTTGAGCTGCTGGGCGACCCTAACCTGAAATTTCCCATGGATTCATTTCAATTTATCTGGCATCTTCTGTGTAACAAACTCACTCCAAAGGTCGGACCTCGTCAGCTCCTTTGGATTTTCCGTGATTTTCCCATATTTTCCCAATGAATCACCTGCTGCCCTTCTGGGTTCTGGGTGCCCCAGCTTCCCATTGTCTCGCCAGTAACCAGGCATCCATAGCCCTCCCGAGTTTGACTCATGCAGATAACCGTTAACACGGGCGACCTGGTCGTCGAGCCTTCTGCAACTTCGATGCCAGCACGCAACATCAAACTCGCGCAAGTTCTGCTGGTGCTGAACCAAATTGGACCACCTGCATGCGTTGCCGCAGATCAATGCAGTCAAGGTGTTACCCTCATCTCGACTCATGCGAATTGGCGCTCGCACCTGTGTGCCCAGTGCTGCAAAGCTTGTGATGTCATCTGCTGGCTCCTCTGATGCGAGACCTGAATTTCGGAAGATGAAACCATATTACTAAAGTTGCAAAACCCAATGTAACGGGGTCACATCAACTTGCAGTTCTGCTCTCCTCTGACGATGGGTTCTGTTAGGCTCTTAGGCTAGGGACTTGCAGCTGTAGTTTTCTCAAGCGTCGACATCTGGTTGCCGCTCCCTGAGCGAAGACAACAAAATAGTCGCTTATCTGTGTACATCCACATTTCAGCAGGTGGAATTTGAGGATGTGCTCAGTGCACCATGGAACAACTTTGAACTCGACCCAAACATGCAGAAAAAAACGTTCTGCTGAGGATAGAGCTTTCCAAGCATCCACACACCTCCTGGTCGTTCTCAGCTTTGCTTGTCGGAAGACCTCCTGCATATCTCGTGCCTGCACTGCAGGAAAACAACTTGAATAGACGTCTTCAAACTTTGGTGTGCTGATGAGCGCTGTGAAAATCGGTAAAAAAACTGAGTGGGTGAGTCAATCCTGAGAGTCCACAATAAGCTGTTCTCACAGTCTGTCATCCAGTGAGAAATGATGAGACGTGTGACTCTGACACATTCCAGTGCCTGTTTGATCCAGGCTTGCATCATCTTCTTCAGCAGC
>Ga0126342_10006358_pt1 | contig 20923 bp, 23 predicted proteins | sample Cyp1metagenome_FD_92528 | JGI IMG/M metagenome (GOLD analysis project Ga0126342, IMG submission 92528) | Coral microbial communities from Lord Howe Island, Old Settlement Bay, Australia - Cyphastrea 1 metagenome | ecosystem: Host-associated > Invertebrates > Cnidaria > Coral ...
CAACCGGTTCGATGAGATGCAAGTCTCTGCCGCAGAACTGGACATTCAAGACGACAAAGGGAATCCAAAGCAAGAGTACATTCGCCTGGTAAAGTTTGCAGGCTTGGAAGATGGCGAAACCTTGCTGACGGCCATCCTTGAAAATTGCCTTCTGCGCCTGCCAATCTATTTCATGAACGAGGCCGGGGACGACGATGAGGTGGCCAATTGGATCCTGGAGCAAGCCAGCGTGGTGTCTGCTGAAAAGAAGCACTGAGAGCGGGGGTTCTGCTAGAGCTTATGATGCCTGAAGCTCACCAACAAAAACATTCATTGGGGTGCGTCCTTCATTTTTTCCCTCATCTAAAAGATGGTGAAATCATTGCGCATGGATAGATGTAAGGCTCAGCTGCTCAACTTCTTGACCTGGCTGGCTGTTGTAATGAGGTGCATGTTTGTGGCCGGGCGAAGCATTCAAGGCCCATTCCTGTTTTACTTACTTGGTGTGCGAGCAGGCTTTTGTCAGGGAGCCTTGACTGAGCAAGGCGGCGACGCTTTTTGTGACCCCTGACCACCCAAAGCGTGGAAAAAATCCGCGGCCGCGCGCAAGAAACTGTTGTGTTTTGTTAGCGTCCATGCAACAATTTGGAAGATTATGTTGCATGGCATTGCTTCTTCAGAATCTATAACCGAATGTGCTCCCAATTTCGCAGCTGTTGTTACTCTTTAATACTTTGCTGCCCGCGCCACATAGCCGATATCCCGAAGATCATGGAAAGCAAAGCTTCACAAGTGCGGAGTGCTGCCCCTCCAACCCCTCGGCTCATGCCGACATTGCCTGCTGCTCGCGAGCGCGGTCCCGAGGAACCAATGTCGCCTTTAGCTTTGCCCCGGGCCGCCACGGAAGAGGACGATGCTGCAGAATGGGTTTCGCCACGAGTCGGTCAACGAGTCATGGTCTTACGGGACCCCTGGCTTCTATGGATTTTGGATGGTAAGAAAACAATGGAAATCCGCAACAAACGGGCACGCCTTGGCCCGGCATGGCTTGGGCAAGGAGGGAAAGTGTATGGGAAGGTGAACATCATTGCTGCAATGCCCATGACAGAAACACAATTTCGCGGCTGCTTTCACGAGCATTTGTGGCCGGAAGATGTGCCCATGACATACAAAACCATCTGCGGCCTCAAATTAGCAGAGCCACGCGCGCTCCCAAAGCCAGTGCACTACTGGCGCCCTACAGGCGCCATTGGTTGGAACACCTTCCGCACCAGTGAAACAGACCAGCCCCCGAAGAAGGAAACGAAGGCGAAGGAAGCATCAAAGTCAAAGCAACGCCGATCCAAGGAAAGCCCTGCCGAGCAGAAGAAGAAGAAGAAAGCCAGGGGCAGTGCTGCAGCTAAGGAGGACGGGCCAGAAGCATGAAGCAACCCTGGTGCAGCAAGACTGAGCTAAGGTCCGCATTAGATTTCTCAGATCTTTTCTGCGTGAACTTGAAGCCCCATCATCAAGCCAGCCGACTGGCTTTGCAGTTTACTTCACGCCGCCTCCCGCCAGCCTGTCAAAAAGAGGCTGCTGAGCAGAAACGTCCAAGTGCCTCTTCATTAAGTTTTTGGCTGCGCGGTGTGTAACGTGAGTGAGCTGTTTGCAATAGCATAGCTCCTGCGCATTTATTTCTAAGAAAATCAAACGCCGGAAAAATATATAGGTAGCCGGATATAAAGAAGGGAACAGATAAAGACGCCCACATCAAAGCATATGAGAATCACACATACACGCGGACGCTGTGTTCCATGGGTGTGTTTGCAGGTCATGTGTGTGCGCATTTCTGCAGTTACATTTTAAGATTCAAGCTTCCCTGGGTGTCAGCCACGCTAGCACCTGCAGTTACATGGCTACAACTACGTCGTGGGCCGATTTGACTGAAGAAGCCATTTCCGACGATGAGCCAGAAGAGATGCTGCGCTGGGCACACATCATGAACCAAGGAACCAGTGAAGAAAGCAAAGCAAGCTGTCAGGTAATGAGGCATGCAGCTACCAAAAGCAAGCCGGACAGGACGAAGAAGCCAAAATGGATCAAGAAAAGGCCGCTGCCAATCCAAGGCGCATCGGCAGGGGCATGGCGAGCCGTTGATGGAAGAGTTGCAGTTGTTGAAGAATCATCACCCCGCCCGACAGCGCCCGCCGCCAGCAGTGACCAAGAACCGATGTGGCAGCCATTGGGCATCGGGTTGCAATCGGACGCGCTGCAAAGCTTAGGAAACGTCACAGGGCCTCTGCAGTTTAGTGGGTGGCTCCTAGATTTGGAAATCCAGAGCTTTGTTTGCGCAGTGATGCAACCTGATTCCTACCTGCGCTGGGGCCGCTTATCAATGTGGCAGCGAGACCTCCAACGGCGCAGTTCTGGCTGGGACCTTCCTTGCCCTTTTTGGCACGCTGTGCTCTATGACTTGGACCTTCAGCTGCATTTAGAGGTGGAGGCCTTCGCACGCGTCCTGTTGACAGGAGAATGGTCCTTGGCTTTCATCACCCCGTGGCAACGACGCCTTCGTTTTCTGACCCGCCGGCTCTGGTTCCCGGAGCGCCTCTGGTATGATCTGATCCACCGCGTAAACCTGCGCGGTGACGAAAAGCGGGCCCGATTGTCCTTGGCTAACCTGATGAGCAAACACGGTCACAAATACGGTCAGGAGTTGCCAATGACCCAGTTTCACCGCCCCAGCCAGGTGCAACAGTGAAAGCTGGCGTCCGAAAATTCTGAGAGAAGAAAACAACGCAGGGAAATTTGCACACAGAGTAAGTGCAGCATGCATAGAAAGAAATGACAATATACCTACGATGCCTTGCATTTCATGTGAAGTGACTGATTATGTGGATGGCAAGGCGGGCGAGATTGTATGTTTGTATAAGGATAGATGCTTCTTCGGTAGCTGCCGGTAACTTCTTAAAATGGCATCAAGTTTCATCAAGCAATAAATTCCCAATGCGCCGCGTGATGCTTTGCCTTTGTTTTAGCTCTGACTTCTTGGTGTGTGTGTGTGTGTCATCATCGGCTCGAGAAAAACAATCTTCTGCGCTTCTAGCAGTCACTCGCTACTGCATTTTTCTCCCGCGCGTTGTTTTCCAAATGGAATCTGACGCAGAAGGGGCTTACAGTGGAAGCATCGATGTTGCTGAGCTACAAGCTTGGCCTGTAAGGGCAGAGGAGCACACCGCAATCCTGCAAAATATCCGTCCAAACGAATGGCGCACAGTCCCTCGCTCATTCCTGGACTTGGTGACTGAGGCCGGGTACTGGCCAATTGCATTCTACGATTTGAACACGCGCTATGGTGAGCGACAGTTCAATGTCTGGAGGGCTTTTGGTGAACATAGGGTGCTTGTTGTGAAGGAAGTAAAAGCAACTGCCTTGATGGTGACCTGCACTCTTGGCGTGACCGACGGCCAGATTGAAGCCACGTTTGCTTTGCTGAGCGGCTGGGAATTTTACACGAAGCTGTTTGGAGTTGAAGCAACCTCTGTGGAGGCGCCGTTGTACTTTAAAGAATTAGAACATGTAGCTTTTGAAGAAGCTTTGGAGCAGGGCATTGTAGAATCGGCATCCCAACCCGTGCAAGTAGTGTTGGCTGGCTTCGACGCTGCACTGCCGAGCGGTGTCAGATTGTGGAGCGGCGGTGCGCTGACGCCCCGCAGCTTGGAGGCGCGCTTAGAGCGACTCAGGGTATCGACAGCATCAGAGCAAGACGCTTTGCCAAACGAGGTGGAAGAAACAGCATCTTTGGATGAACAAGCCACCTTAGAGCCCGAGGATGAGTGCAGTGATGGTGCTCCTGTCACGGACATGGACCCCGACTACTGTTGAGGATGCAGCTTGAAACTTTTTGATTTGCTTGCAAAGTCAAGCCAAGCAGGAATGAATTTCTATATAGATGCATGTAGCTTCGACGAACAAAGATTTGCCTACACGGGCTCGAATCGAAAAGCGCAACGCTTTCGCAGACGCCTCATTGTTATGTATATATATAGAAATTATATAAATTAATATTGATGCAGCTTCTAAGCATTTTAAATTTCCAATCGCACAAAGCAAAACAGGCACAATGTGTGCTCCATTTACCGCCCTCACTTGCTCAATGACGTAGATCTAACTGCATTGCCTGCCCTAATAAAGGCCGCTGCGTCCATGATCCATAGCGAGAATTCAACCTTTGGCTGCAAATCAACATGATTTGTTTTCTCAGGTTCAAAGCCAAGCAGCAGCGACTACAATATCAAAGCCTATATATATATATATATATATCGATTCTCGCCATGCCGCTGCCGGCGCAAGTGTGGGAGCCAATTTGCACAGGTATCCTGGAATTCCTCAACGGCTGGGTGCTAGTCTCCTTTCTTGCAACTTGCAAAGCAGCCCGGGGATGTCAAGCACAACTGCAGCATGTGCAGAATGTCAGGCTGCAGGTTGAACACTTGAACCGCTTTCTCCGGACAGCTGTGCGGCGGGACTGTCTTTGTTTGCCCGGCTTCGACATCGGAAAGCTTGCAGAGGCTCGGCTCATCCCAATAAACCCTTTGCCTACACTTCCAGGCCGCAACATGATGCTTTTACTAGATGAAACCTACGCGCTGAACCCGTGCCCGGCCACATTCGCAAATTTTCGGGAGTGGCTGGAAGACCACTTTTGGCCAGAAGACATCGGGCAGACCTTGGACGTCGGCGCCCTGGTTCGAGACATGCATGGTGCCGATAGTGCCTTGTTTTGCAACCCTGACCTAGAAGCCTTGACGACCATTCTGTGCCCCCACCTCGAGCCAGCGTATTCACCGAGCTGGGCAACGGCCGGCCGCGGCCCTGTCCGAGTGAAAGGGTTTGAGGCCACCCGCTATCCTGCATTCTTGCTGGCTTGGGCTGAATGCCAAGGCTTCCCCCTGCTCCTCTATGCCCGCGCAAAGATTTCAGCAATACCTTGGACCTGTGTTTTTGGTAGTAGGAATGACCTGATTTCAATGCTTCTGCCTGGTCGCAGATAAAGCAGCCATTCCCAGCGGAGGAAAAGAAGGGCTTGTAACTGCAACACATATCGCACGGATCGATGTATAGCAAGAGGCGGCTAATCACAAATGGCATTGTCGTTTTGCTTTGCCTGTGCATGCCAATGAATTTTGTAACCGCAGCCAGTCATATCAATCACACTCTGCTTGCGCGGCACCTGCAGGCATCTGCCTTGCAGCCTGATGGAAAACTACGGGCGCTGCTGCCATGCTTCAGTTGCAATCAATAGCGCCGTGCCACACTTCTTGCTTTGTGAAGCTTTACAACACTTCGAGGACGGATGGGCTTCGTTTCGAGTGATGGCAACTTGCCGCCAAGCCAGGGATTCGGCAGCGCAGGTAGCAACCAGCCTGCGCACAGCCAGGCAAACCTTGTTGGACATGATGGCGTACCTCCAAGGCCAACGCCCTCGTCTACCAGGATTCCTGGTTGAGGACAAGCTTGACATAGCGATGCTCCGCCTCCTCATCTGGGACCCGCCTGTCCACACACGAATCTTATTCCGGCCCATCACCTTCATGGAAGACGCTTTCGCGTTTGGGGCCCGAGGAGGCATGCAACGATGGATCGACCATTACCCGCAATACCGCGGCCTCGACCCACTAGGCGTTCTTCGCGTCATGAACCCTTCCCATCAAAGCTGTGAATCCTTTCAAGCCTTCATTGCTGTGCTGCAACAAGCAGATGCTCGCTTCTTCTACTCGCCCGTTGTCTACCGGAACGACGTGCCCATGGAGGAACAATTGCCACCAAGCCCTGGACTTGTCATTGCCATGCGCTACCAGGGCTTCCCCTTGATGATTTGCGCCCGCTTTAGTCATGCGCACTACCTGGAAACGGTCTACGCGCCTTGGTTCTTGCATCAGCTCAACAGATACGACTTGTCCTGAAAAAGCTGCGGCCGCGCAACCGTTTACCCATGTACAGCAATAGAAAGGGTGCCTGTAGTAGAGAGAACACACACACACAAACACACACACACACACGTTGCCGCTGACCTGCGCTGCTGAGGTCAAAACAATGAAATTCAGAGCGGTCTTAATTGCTGCTTCCGTGCTTTTAGCGGCATGCGCAGCTCATAACACCACGAGCGGAAACATGCAGCTAATTAAGTTGAAGCAATCTTGGTTTTCTGATGTCCAATGTCATCCGAAGGCATTCAATTTCAAACGCGCTTCAATCCTCATCATAGACATTCTGACAGCTAACAAGCCATGCCAAACCATCTACGCTGCCCATATGCGGCGGTTTTTGGCAGCGGCAGCAGTGGCAAGATTCCATATTTCTTACTTTGCGAAGCCCTCCTTAATTTAGAAGATGGGTGGGCCTCCTTCCGGGTGATGGCAACATGTCGCCTAGCCAGGGATGAAGCAGAACTTGTCGCCAAAAAGCTTCGGGCAGCAAGGCGCGCCTTGCTGGAGATGATCACTTACCTCCAGGCCGAGCACCCGTTCCTCCCAGGCTTCGACCCTGTGGACTGCCTAGACATGGGGATGCAGCGCCTTACGATCTGGGACCCGCCCAGACATGTTACTATTTGCATGCGCCCACCAGCCTTCATGGAGGATGCCTTCGCCCACGGGTCCGAGGAGAACATGCGCGCTTGGATCCAAGAGCACGGGGTGCACGGTACCCCGCTTATGGTTCTACGGGCCATGAACTTCACCCAGCTGCAATGTACTCGGTTCCAAGCTTTCTTAGACATCTTGGAAGAAGGCAACGCTCGCTTCCTGTATTCACCCTTCGGCTTTGGAAATGAGGCTAGCCATGGCACAGATCACGAAGCGAATCCAGCACCAGGGCCTGGGCTTGTCATCATCGTCCGCTACCATGGCTTCCCAATCGCCATCTGTGCCCGCTACACTACCATGAACTACATCAACCGAGTGTTTGCGCCGTGGTTTCATGTCGTTGCCGCTGTTAGCAATGTTATGCCCTAGCCATCACAGAATAAGATGCTTCGAGGCCAATGCAGCAGTTGTCCCTAGGCCGACCCGGGGAACTTGCGCAACATAGAAACAAAGCTGCTGCTGCACAGAGACTGGGAAACTTGCAGGACAAAAAAACTATATATATATATATTGAACGATGTTGAAGCAACCGTCAGGGCGCACATTGATTGAGCTGACGCATTTTGAGCACACATGATGTTTGACGCGCAGTGCTTACTATCAACTTTTCTTGCCCTCTGACCGGAGCCCCCCTTTCAAACTCAAGCGCTTCGTGTCACTCAAAAGAAAAGAGCTACCCTTGCTTCGCCTTCCGCCAGGACTGATGCAAGTGTTGGTGCGGGTGCAATATGATATTTTGACTTGTCTGTCAATTCCCGCCTTGCCCCCCAACCACAAGGACAATCAAACAATTCTATCAGCGCGGCTCCCCAGAATGCAGAGGAACATCAAGGGTCGGCGAGAATGTTTTGGAACGTTCGCGGAAAAGCTTACCTTCCTCTTTCATTGTTTCAGCTAGCCATTGTAACAGGCTCAAGTCATTTCGAACAGCACCTACGGCCACCTACGTGACGCCCGACCTGGCAGCCATGTCGGGCAAGCATCTTGAATGGGCATTTTTTAGCTCAACCGATGATTTTCCTTGCCCCTACATTTGGCACATGCTTGACAGGGACGTTGAAGATGTGCATGTGGTGGACGAGACGCCATGTTGGGGCATCATTGCCTTCTCCTTGCTGCTCCCCGGCGGTTTGGGCGAAGAAAGGATCCGGTGTCGTATAGAAAGGCCATTGCTGGAAGATGTCTGGCTGTTCAAGATCTGGTGGTACGAGGTGCTTGACGAAAATGGCAACTTTGTGGCGGCTGACATTGCAGGCATCGTCTACGATGCCGTGGTGCTGAGGCAAATTCCTTGCCACGTGATCTTCAACTGTTGCCTTTCCGTGGTCGACGACGGCCACTTTCTTGCTATATTCTCGACCCTGGCAGGTAACGAACTACAGCGCGCCAAGCAACCCGTACCACGCGTGCTGACGGTGCGCTTTCTGCGGAATTTGATTTCGCGAACTGCCTTAGCCAACGGCTTCTTGCAAAGCCAGAATCAAAAAGTGCACATCCTTCTGAACGGCTTCGCCGAGCAGATTAGCGAACATGCAATTCTTTGGGATAAGGAGCGCCAAAATGGCTGGCTTCAAAACCGCGGATGCCATGGATAAAGCTCACGGACGAAGCTGTCGCTTGACCCTGATCAGAAAAGAGCCTCGAAAACAAGCGCTTGTGCGGCGCTTGCTTGCATGCATGAAGCGGTATCCATTGCTTGCCCCTTGTGCATGCCAGCAGCATGCATGCGTATGCAACTCTCTGTTTGATAAATTTTGATAATATACTTTACTCAACTTTTGGTTTTCGATCGTTTTTATATGCCGCCATGTACACGCGCATGTGCCAAAGAGGCTGCAATGATTTCTGCCGCAATCACATCCGCCCAGGCTATCATGGCCTTCAGCGCGGTGGCCAACGCCTCCCTTCAGGCACGCCGTGATCACCGCATGCACCTGTGCAAAGAAGCAGCACTCTTGGAACTCATGTGATGAGACAGCGTCAGCACAACCTGTTGCAGGCACCGGCATTCTTGCTGGGCAAAATCGAGGTTCTGAAGGATGTGGATTGCCTTTTCCACGCGCTGGCTTATCCGGATGGTCTTCTTGGCAGAGATTTACGCTACCAAGTCGCTGCCTTTATGCGGCAGCAAGCGTCCACCCAGGGCGCCTTCCAAGCTACATGGCTCCATGACGCCGACGAACTTCTGAGCGGCCAACAGGGCGGCTACACCGCAATCATTGCCTTTTCGTTGATGAAACGCTTAAAGATTGAGGTACATGCCGATGGGCCGTCCGGTGCCATCACCATCATTGACGCCACCCACCCGGATTTGAAAGTTGACCCAAATCTGCCTGTGCGGCGCGTGTTCTACAACGGCAAGAACCGTCACTACGAAGCCTTCGTGGAGCTGGGCCGCGGCGTGGTGTTTCCAACGAGCGAACCGATGCCTTGCACAAGGTGCTCCTGCGCGTGCCATGCACCACCGGGCTTTTATGGTGACAAAGGTGCAGAACCATAGTGCTTCGTGTTGTATCTCTTGCCACTCGACGTTCCCCTGCGCGCCTTATCTCTAAGTGAAATATGCTGACCCTGACGGCTGGCGCTGTTCGCAGGTGAAAAAAAGATTGCTACTGTCAAGAGCGTTTTCTTCATCAGCATGAGCAATGCCATTGTTTTTCTAACTCTTCCAGGACACCCGATGTCCAGCCACATGAAACTGGAAGCGTTCCAGTTTTGGAATGTCCAAAACATTAACTTGGGTGAGATACAGCTCCACGACCGCAGCTTCATCTGAAACTCAAGCCTTTACAGCCGTGTCTTCTCCTTTGACTTCTCCGCACACCGGGCTTTGAAGGAGAAATGGCACAAACCGAGTAATTTAATGCGAGATTTTTGGCTGCCGCGCAAGCACATTCTATAATTTGTTGACAGCCTCGTCTCAGGACACCCGTGATCCAAAGAGGCGGCGCAGCAACAAGTGCTGCGAGCCTTGAGGCCGGGGTCCCAAGGATCTGCACTGCCGCATTGTATGTACGCTTTGCGGTCTCTTGGCAAACACCTGCTGAGGTGGTTGGCCTCCCCGGCCCCCTTTCAGGCTAAGGCTTGACGGATGGATTTTCGAGAAACATTTTACGCATTTGATGGCATGGTCAACTTTGCCTCTCTGAGTTGCCCTTGGCCCCAAAGCAAGCCCGAACAGAATGCATTGCTGGAGGGTCTTCATGCCTATGACTGGCACCGCAGCTCTGGCTTTGGCATAGACAACTATTTGTTTGAAGCGCACGACCATGTACTTATTGCGCGAATCACTCTGGAAACCCGCTTTGGGCGCAGGTGGTTTCACGTATGGCAAAACCCCATGGCCAATCAACTTGTTGTGGTAAAGGAGGCTGCGCCTGATACACCGGTTGTGCTTTGCTGCGAATTGACGGCAGGCACGCTCGGCATTTGCGCTGCCTTCAGTCTCTTGAGCGGACGCAGCCTGGGAACTGTGGCCTTCAACGACATATCAATCGAAGAACCGCTGCTGGTCAAAGACCTCAGAGCGGCAGCTTGCGACCAAGCTTTAGGCCATGGGCTCTTGGAAACCCACCGGCAAGTTGTAGGCTTGGCACTGCAAGGCTTCAAGCAGGACCTCCCTGATGGCGTGCTGCTGTGGTCGAGCGATGGAGCCACAGAAGTGGAATTACAAACTTGGCTCACATATCTGCAGTCCCTTTCGCCCGCTGACCTCGAAAGCTGGGATTGCGTTGGCAGCCTTTCTTCCGTGTCTTCGGACTCCACGTCAGGTCTAGATGAATTGCTTGACGGCACCTGCTCGGAAGGGCCGGTCAGCGACCACCCAGAAGAACTGTGAGCAGATTGAGGGCTTGCCCCTCTACACCCCCCGCCAAAAAGGTATGCGTGCACTCTGCAGGCCGCTCACCCTGGCGCGCTGAATCAGAACCGGCGCTTCTACTAGGAACGGGGAAAAGGAGCGAAGCGGCTGGAAAAACGCATGATAACGTAATGTGACCGGATGACAGGTGCCTGCATGCAAACCAGAGCGTGATGAAGCTACCATACCCATGCGCCCACTAGTTATATTCTTGCTTCCGAAGCTTTCAAGCTCAAGCCTTCCAGTACTGCTTCACGCTTTCTTGCTATACTTTAGCGAGGCCTGCGGCCTGCGCGTTAAAATCATTTCCCCATGCTGTGAACATTATGCACTTACCTGCCCATATCCGCAACTCTTCCGCGCCAAGCCGCCAGGAGAGTCATGGCTTCCGATGCAGCGGCAAATGCCGTAAACCACGAGGCGGGGCAAGTGATCTGGCAGGATTCATGCTGCCAGAGTTGCACGCGGCCTGGAGCCCCTTGTCAGGTACCTATAGTACCTGCGGTGGCGCTCGGCCACGTGCCCGTAGCTGGGGACGGCAATTGTTTATTCCATGCCTTGGGCTATTTGGATGCGCGGAGTGGGGCAGCACTCCGCAATGAGGTGGCGGCCTTCATGGTGGAGCAAGCATGCACGCAGGCAGGTTTCGAAGAGGCTTGGCTTGAAGAAGCCGATGAACTTCTACAAGGCACGTGGGGAGGGCACACCGCAATCACGGCTTACTCCCTCATGAAGCACGTTCGCGTGGAGATTCACACAATCCAGCCCAATGGAGCAGCCTTGGTAACGGATGCCAGCCATGCCAACGTGATCAACGATACAGAGGCGCCGCTACGCCGCATCCTTTACAGCAATGAAAACCACTACGATGCTGTCGTGGAGCTGCTCCCCAACCCGCAAGGCTGGATTCCGGCATGGGAACAACCGCTGCCAGTTATCTATTACAAAGAAGGCAAAGCACAGGAAGCCCCAAAGCCTCAAGAATTTCCACCGTTGAGGGAGGCTGCTCACAGCAGCAACCGCAAGCAGCCCAGGCTCACTAGGCCCAGAACAATTGGAAAGCAAGCCAGAAAGCGCCGGGGAAAACAACTTCCCACCCAACCAGCGCAGGAGGATTCAGAAGGCAAGCCTAAAAACCAACCTGTCGATATAGCGCAACCCCCCGTTCTGAGACGATGCACTACCAAGACAACTCCTCCGCCAGAGCTGCGCGAAGACATCCTCACCGAGCTTTGCAAAATTCCTGTGAAACCGCGGATGGCCCACCCGCATCGGAAGCAAGAGGACCTCATCAAGGACGCGTTTTCACGCATGTGTTTTATCTTGCTGCATGTTCCGCTTCAATTCTTAATAAGCCATTACCATGAAATACTGCATCCCGCGGCGCGCGCGTTTCTACAGCTTGCGCGCCCTTGACGTCCAGGAACTGGCCCTGAACAAGTTGCGCGAGCACCCGACCTTACCCACGGACGAAAAGCTGGGGGTAGTGGACCACGGCGAACTGTGGCCACGTGCCTTTTGTGCTTTTGTTGGATGCTGCTGGATGGAGATGGATGGTAATGAAAGCCAGCTACATGCACACCTCCAAGCTGAGCACGCGGACGAGCTTGCTCCAATTGCTGCATGCATGATGCGAGGCAACGCCGAAGATGCTTTCCTCAGCATTTACAACGAGGCTGTTGCCACGAAATGCCGTAGCCAAGCTCCCCTTGCAGGATCCTCCCTTGACCGCAGGGCGCTGAACTCATTCAACAATGCGTGTGCCGGCAACAAGGTGGAAGCCCTAGTGTGCTTCGTTTGTGCTTGCACTTACACATATGTGGAAGAGGTTGCGCAGGAAGGGAAAAGCGACATCGATTGGGTACAACCCTTCAAGCCCGACATCGATGCAGAGGAGCTTCTCTTCTTGGGCCGGCCCGTCGACGAAGCAGGAAACCTCTTGAGCTTGCAAACCTTCTTGGAACGCTACGGCAAAGTCTCGGGCACGACCACCCTTCAGGAGCACGAGAGCTTTGATGCTTGGTGTTTGACCTGGCCCAGCAACGCCACTGCAGGCAAGAAGATCCTCTGTTGCCCCGAGGACCCCTGCATGTTCAGGCATGCGGACTATAATGATTATAATAAGATGAAGGTTTCTTTCAGCATATATGCTTCACGCATCATTTTTTCATTGTGTGCTGCTCAATACTCACGTGTAGCATTTTCAAAACCGCTTGCCATATATAACACACACTGATTCTTAACGTTCCTTGCCGATCGCCCGGACACAGGACCGCCGCTGCCCCAGCGGACACGATGCCTATGACTTTGACCTCTGCGGCGACTGTCAGCTTCCCATGTGCAGCAAATGCAAGGAGTCACTGTCCAAGGGCGAACTCCCTGCGTTGGCCCTGGCAAATGACATGTGGACAGGCTATGCGCCACAGCGTCTCATCGAGCAAAAGGTCACAGTTATGGAGGCAATTTGCGCCAGCCCCTGCGTGACCACCCTGATTTGCATGACCATGGAAGCCAGGTATGAGGACAATGTCCGGCAAGAGGCTCAGGAAGCTGAGCCGCTGAATTCCAACGCGCAAATGGCAAGGCATCGCTTCGGCGCGCGGGGCAATGCCCTCACATTTCCACTTCCGCTGGAAGACTTGTTCCTCGCTTTGCAAGGGCACGAGCAAGACCGTCAGGAAGGAAAGCCGCTGCAGCTGCCACGGGTCGGCGCAGAGCTAGCCCACGTAGCAAGGGTGCTGCTCAAGACTAACAAGGAAGGGGCCACAAGCGAGAAAGACATCAAAACCTTGATCCATCAGGCCGTTGTGCGAAGAGAGGCCGGCCTGATACAGCACCTGCTTCACACATCAAGTGTCCAGGCGTCCTAAATATACCAGAACGACTCCGATGATGATGATGATGATGATGATGGTGGTGGTGGTGGTGATGATGATGATGAGTGAATGTTTTACGGACGTACCCTAGCTCATCCCCTCAACTGCAAGGATGGAGAAGTGGCCTGCCTGTCGACCTAGTGTTCCACACGGGTATTGAACCCGGGCCAATTGCATGAGGGATGATGATGATGATGGTGGTGTTGATGATGGTGAAGAAGAAGAAGATGATCATGATGATGATGATGATGGTGATGATAATGATGATGATGGTGATGATGATCATTTTGATGATGATAGTAATCATGATGACCATGGTGCTCATGATGATTATGATGATCATAATTATCATGATCAATAACGGATGATGGATGATGGTGATGCGCTGGAAACATTGGGTGAAACGTTGTTGTACAATAGATGTTGCGCTTGCAAAATCACTTGGTAACCGGATATACCTCCTTCCGAACCCACCTTGCAGCAGGTAGTGGTGGACCTCATCCTGGACATGCGCGCGCTAGGTCACCCCGCCTATGCATGCGTGGATGAAGCCACGGTGCTACGCAGGGCAGCCGACCTACCTGAGAAGGGCGTCCCTCCTGAGGTTTGGAAGATCTTGCATGAAACCGTCAGCACCCACGACAATTTGCAGCCGCAGAAAGCCGCCACCCCGTGCGACGCGATGGTACAGTTGGATGGAGCCGGAAAGACATTTGCAGCGCAAAGGGCGCGTGCAATTGTGGCGGAAGGGGAGAGCCGCAAGGAAGCCAATGCAAGAGAAGTTGCTGCTTTAAAGGAGCTACAGGAAAATTTGCTGACAGAGACGCAGAAGCAAGTCAACGCAGCACTCCTGTCACTGGAAGTGCGCACGGGCAACAAATTTCTGGACCAGTTTCGACCAGATTACTTTCTCACGGCCTTTCCTTTCTGCTTCAAATACGCAACTGCTTGCCCTGATGTCGTGAACACAACAAAGGCGCAGGGAGGAGAGGGCGAACTAGCGGCAGCACCAGAGGAGCAACTACCACGTCGTCAAGCTGGCAACCCCAAGGCGCCACCGGTTGGTATCAAAGAATGGGCTGTTGCTATGGCGCGGAGGGTGGAAACCCAATTCAAGAGAGACTGGACCTTTGGCTTCACTCTTTGGAACTACTTGTTTCGCACCCTTGTGAATCTCCAGCAGAATGCATTCATGTACGCCATTCCGGACCCCCTGGGGCACGGCCACAAGCGCATGCTCACCAATGAGGAGATTGCCGACGGCAGCCTCGAAGTTATGGGCCGGCTGCACAACGGCCTGTATACGGACATCACTGGCGCACTGAAGCCCGTGAACGGTGACTTCACCAAACTTCGGCACGTGCCCGGTCTCAGCCTGGCTGCGCAGAAGGTTTTGAGCAACACCGAAGCCCGGACGCGCCACATTCCAGGCACCCATGAGATTCGCAAAACGATGCGGCATCAAACCAACGGCAACCGCGTTTGCTATGGAACTGCTGTTTTTATCACCTTTTCGCCAAGCGATCGCCATGACAGACTCAGGGTCCGGCTAACCCGGGCTCGGCAATCCGATCCGGCCGTTGTTGCGGATGGCAGCGCTAAGTTTCAGCAAAGGCAAAACCCCGCCCTGGACATCGACTACATTACTTTGTCGCCGGAAGCTTTGGCCGAGGAGCACGCATACATGCATCATGCATAGTGTATACCTTAAGAGATTCTAATGTATAGTAATTATCTGATTATCTGCATGCATGTGCGCTTGCATAATATGCTTGTCCGTCTTAAGATTCACTGCGCAGCGCATTCTTCTGGCGCTGTCTTGCCAGGAGTTTTTGCCCTATGAGGAAAGGAAACAATTGCTGGCGAGAGATCCCTTGGCATGCACGGAAGGGTTCCAGACATTGGTGCTGCTCACGCTACGCCACCTCTTCGGAATACGATATTGCCGCAATTGTCCGGATTGCGCGCAGTCAAAGAATCCGTGCATGGATGCGTTTGGCAGCAACGCAACAGCCATGGGTGGGATCTTTGGCCGCATGGATGCCATATACGGTTCCCTCGAATGCCAGAAGAGCGGAAATCTTCATATCCACCTGCAAGCTTTCCTGCAATGTTGCCACCAATTCACTTCCTTGTCGGACTTGCAAAAGTTGGCCGAGAAGCCCCTCCTGGAGATGCTCCGCGGCTGCACTAGCTACACCAGCCACGTTCAGCGAAAGGTCTACAGCAACCAAGAGGCATGGGAAAAAGAACGGGCTGAAGTAGAAGCCGCCTGGCCAGAATTCAAAACTAGCACTCTCATGAGCAGCTGCCCCGCTTACCAAGTAGACGATGCCATGGAGCCGAAGGCGTGGAGAGCAGCGTATCTAGACCAAGATGTGGAGGCATTGCAAAAAAGGTTGCAGCACCATGTCCACTTGCCAGGACCTGACGGCAAGCGACTACCTTTGAAACATTGCCAAGATTCCAAAGACCCGACGAAATGCAAGAGTGGCTTTCCACGCACAGCTTGGTTGACTGATCAGCCCTTCGTCATTTGCCCCGCCTTGGCAGAACAGAAGGGCATGCCGCACAAAGGGAAGCGAAGCATGGTCGGGTTGTCCTGGGGCCCTTGCAACGAACCGAACCTCAATGGCACCCATCCCGCCTTGCTGGCAGCCCTTCGTTGCAACAGCGATGTGCAGCCGCCCTACAGGTTCCCGATCACGAACATGACGCACAGCAGTGATCTTTGCGTAGGCACGTGCCACAGATTGCCAATCCAGACTTTGGTCCACGAGGCCCAAATCAATCAAGCGGCGCAGGCAGGCTACGCGGCGGACTACCAAAACAAGCGGCTACCAGTTGCGGTCCACGAATGCAAGGAATGGATGAAGGCTCAGAGAAATTTGGCGGAAGAGCTCCAGGATAAGAAGCAAGGCTATGTAGGTGCCAGGCTGAGCAAGCGCCTCATTACAGATTGTTACGCCCGCGGTGTTTGCCGCGGCGCCGTGGAATGCACAAACCTCACCCTGCATGCAGAGCTCACCCAAAAGGACCCCACCAAAGCAGAAAGCGTCAAAACGGCTCCTACCACTGAGATGGCCTTGGGATATGCCTTGCGGCTATTGGAGAAGACAACTGCGCGTGAGCCCTGGCCAACAGAACCCAAACGCATGCAGGTGGATGCCCGCAACTACAACCGGAAGAAGCTGATAGATTGCCCTTTCTGGACTGCATATGGCGGCCGGGGCCGCGCTGCTGAGGCGGTAAAGTGCTTAAAAATGTGGTTTTTGGGTGCGCAATCAACGTATGTGAAATCTACGTTTGGTTCCCGCCATGTCACGTCCATGTGCATTATATATAATATATACACATTGTTTTGGTTTCCCTTTTATAAATGCGCGTGTGGTTTTTACTTTCTTAACTTCCTTTACTTGGTTTGGTCTGATGCCTGTCTCGCAAAGGTGCACGCCCTGTCAGCATACGAGTTTGCTCGGCACTACCGCTTCAAGATGGCCAAGCATCCGCAGAGTGAGGAAGCGCACCAGAAGCACCTCAATGAACCGGAACTTTACCACGCCATTCTCACAGAGCGCGGAATCAATAAGGTGATCGAAGCCAAGCATCCAACCCTCCGTCCCGGTGCAGACTACCAGATCAGAGAAGGTGGGGGCGCAGGGTGGCTGTGCTTGGGACGTGGGGAACGCGTCGACCCTGCCTACCGCCACGACTGGGTCGTAGTGCCTAGACAGCGGCCGTACGTACCGGTACTATATGGGGCTCAAGGCAGCAAGTCCGAAGAGGAGCAGGCCATGAAATTGCTGCTTCTGTTCTTCCCTTGGGTCGACGACATCAAGGATGCAAGTGCCGCCGTCCCCTATATCGGCAACTTCTGGTCACAACACACAACCACGTGGCGGCAAGCCTTGCGAGCCAGAACTTTTCGGAACGGCTTTCCAACCGATGAAGTCAAACGCTTTGTGCTGAACTTTTGCATTGTCTACTTCTTGCCCCGTGAGTTGCAGCTTCAAGATGAATTACATCCAAACAGTGACAACGAGGACATAGTCGACGACCTCGACCTTGCCCTGGATGATGAAGACCTGAACCTTGCCACCTTGACCCATGTGCGAGGGGCTGGAAAAGCGCAGGCCACATGGGTGTTTTCGACCATCTTTGATCACACAGCGTGCTGCACCTTAGCCTTAGTTGTTAATGAACCATAAACTGCCATAAATGTTGCTGCCGCTGGCTTTCCATTTGTGAATCCTTGCGGTGATATAATGGATTTGCCCAACGAGCTGCCAGGACAGAGAGCAAATCGAAGAGGAGGACGAAGAGAACGCAGAAGCAGAAGTGCAGGAAAGACGCTCCACCTTGTTCGATCTCACCATGGAAATTTTCCGCATCTCAAGTTCTATTTGGCTACCGCCAGAGCGCTGGCAGCAACCGGACCCAGAAGCACAAGCACAGCACCAACGAATGTTGGAAGCAGGCCAAGTGCGGGACCATGTTGTTGCCAGGAGAGCAGCTGCTGCATCAAAGAAGCAAGAGGACGCCCAGGAAGACAAGGTAGTCAACCTCTTGGCGACGGCTGAAAAAGGCGACGCGCCGTGGATCAAGGTGCGCCCGCCCTTAACACGAGAAGCTATCGAAGCTTGGCTGGCAAGTGACAAGGTCCGCAAAGGAACGAACCCGAAGCAAATGGAAATGCTGAAGCTCGTAGCGAACCGGGTCATGGTGGAGACAGGTTTGATCAGCGTAGAGCAGTCCCTGCAGAAATCGTTGGACCCATTGATCTGGCTGCTGCATGGGCCGCCAGGAACCGGAAAATCCCATGTGCTGACTTTCATCCGAGAACTCTTCGATATGATGGGCTACACCTACGGACTTGACTACGAGGTGGTCGCCTTTCAGGCTGTAAATGCTGCTGACCTGGGCGGCAAAACCATGCACAAAGCCTTTGGCTGGAAGCGGTCAGGGGACCGACCACAAGAAAGTGCAAGGCGCGAAGCACACAAGCGCATGGGCCATTGGCGCTGGCTCATCCTGGACGAGATCAGCCTTGTGGATGCCAAACTAGTGGGGCAAGCGGAACGGGACCTCCGAGAAGTCGTGCCTGCGAACAACCCTTGGAAATGCAAGGAAAACCAAGCGCGCCCTTTTGCGGGCATCAATGTGATTTTCACAAGCGATTTCCACCAGCTACCACCCCCAGCCGGAATCTATTTGGCGGATGTACCCCGCTCTTTCCGGGACCCGCGTGGCGACAAGGCGCCAGAGAACGTGTTGGCAGACTCTGGCAAGCAGCTCTTTTGGGATGGCGCGGTGCAAGGGGTTACGGAGCTAGTGGACCGAGAGCGTTGCAAAGATGAATGGTGGAATGAAGTCGTGGACGAGTTGCGCGCTGGGCAGCTCTCAGAGAAGAATTGGCGATACCTGCACGGCTACCCGGTGGAAGGCTGCACCCTCAGCGAAGAAGAAAAGGCATCGAGGCGACGGGTCATCACATGCTTGGACGATCCGCGGCTACAAGAACCGAAGTTCAAAGAAGCCATGGTGGTGGTGGCCAACAATGATGCTCGTTACCAGATCAACAAGGACAGAGCCAAGCGCTACAGCCAAGCAGCGAACGCACCCCTCTCGTGGTCGGTTGCCAAGGATCAAGCCTCTTCAGCAGCTTTGCAAGCGGAAGCCTGTGATCAGGATGCAAAGATCAGGCACTGCATTCTTCACTTCCAGATAGTTGTTTGTACATCCGGGTTGCTGCATCAAATAGCATATTTATATAACAAGGATCCATGTCATGAGTGTGTTCAACGCCTCAAAAAGGCAACAAAATTATAGCCGTATATAGACTATAATTATATAATAAAATATTTCCTATTCCTTTGTTTCCCGGGCTGCAATAAAACGACTTGCAGGTGGCTACAATACCACGATCGCGACACGGGCGATCTTTGCGGGACACTTCCCCTGGCCCCTGGTATGCCCGTTGCATTGACGCATCACCTGGACAGGTCTCCTGACAAGATGCTCCTCAAGGGCTCAGTGGGCCGGGTGCATTCTTGGGTGTGGCCGGAAAATGACCGCCGTGCCCACCGCCTACCAACTTGCGTCTATGTCAAGTTTGAAGGCGCAACCTGGCAATTGGATGGCATCGATGAGCCGGGCGTGTATCCCATCCGCCCAAGGACGGAAGATTGGTATTTGGACAGCAGGAGGAAGAGCGCCCTGCTCAAAGTCAAACGGCGGCAAGTTCCCCTCACCCCTGCCTTTGCCATCACAGCACATGCAAGCCAAGGAAAGACCTTACGTGCCGTATTGCTGGACCTTTGCGTCGACAAGCGGGTGGATACAACGATCGGTGCGGTGGGGGCCAGCCGGGTCCGCAACCGCCATGACTGTCTTATCCTCCGGCCGTTTCCGCTTTGGCTCTTCCGCCGAGGCGTCTCCGAAGGTCCGCAACTCCTCCTCCAGCTTCTGAGGGGCGAGCCGATTGATTGGGCCGCATACGCTGAAGGCTTTGCCCCCTACGCGACCTGCTCCGGCTGCGAGCAAGTCCGCACCTTGGACCGCTTCGAACATGAACAATGGGACAAAGTGCGCGCCAATTTGCCGGCCCGCTGCATGCGCTGCAAGCACGGGGAGCACGGGCCCTGACAACGCAAGCTTGATACTGCTGTCAGGTACGCCTGCAGCGCTTGCAGGGTGATGAAAATTGAAGACGCCTTTCCAAGACCCCAATTAAAACAAGTGGAAGCCAAGAAATGCTTGACTTGCTGCAAGGCCATCAGTGAACTCACATGCACTTCGTGCCGCACCAGCAAGCCCGCGAGCGAGTTCAATTCGAGCATGGTCACCCTCCCTTCGGAAGGCGTGGCATGCAAAGCATGCCAAGAAGAAGCTAAGCACCAAACTACTAACAAGGCACGGTGCAGGGCGCAGAAGAATTGGTTCACCTGTCGTGCTTGTAGTCAAACCTTTCCAGTGCCAGCGGCGGGGAGCAGCCAATCCAACCCTAAGCATTGCTTGAACTGCGCTTCGCGCGGCACTCGCCAAAAGGACGAGCACACTTGCCGCAATAAAGATTGCAAGCGCAAATGGCACGAGAAGCAGCCTGGGAAGAGCCAAGCGCGCAAGCGCTACTGCCCAGCATGCCGCAAATAGCGCCATACCTGGTAGGGCACAACTGAAGCCTGCTGCCAAATTCGCAACTGTCATAATTATTAATTATATATACGGTACAGTCGCAGCAAACAAGTACAGATCAGCTGCATGCATCAAGACCGCTCTGATATCGTACATGCATGTTGTATTCACTGGATAGTTGGAGCGGCCCGAAATCGTGGACAGGGCGCGGCTGCCTCCGTCGTTCCCGCCGTAGCATGTGCTTCGGCGTCCTGGGGCTACAAAAGCCTCAGCGCGCACAAGTCGTTGCCGCTGCCGCCCAAACACCGCAAGTCTCCGGTCCATGCAATCTGACAAAATGATGCTGTTGCCCAATTGCTGGCATGACGTAACACAAGCTCAGGCTAGGAAATGCATACGCAGTCAACAAATCAGTAGTAGCAGGGCCCGAAAACATATCATATGAGAGA
>Ga0126342_10006359_pt1 | contig 20922 bp, 24 predicted proteins | sample Cyp1metagenome_FD_92528 | JGI IMG/M metagenome (GOLD analysis project Ga0126342, IMG submission 92528) | Coral microbial communities from Lord Howe Island, Old Settlement Bay, Australia - Cyphastrea 1 metagenome | ecosystem: Host-associated > Invertebrates > Cnidaria > Coral ...
ATACCCGCTGACCTCCTTTGGACTGGAGGCGGGGGGGTTCTTGTGAAGTACTCCGACGCCTCCTGTCTCAAGCAATTTGGACCGGCCAGCAGGTGTTTCTGTACAAGGACGCTTTGTGCGTCCCACACCCGCTGACCGCCTTTGGACCGGAGGGGGGAGAACATGACAACATCAATCTGACAATTCATGGCAATTTAATGAATCATATCGATGGCAGCCAGCAGGTGTTTCTGTACAAGGACGCTTTGTGCGTGCAACACCCGCTGACTCAATGTATCCTTCAGCAACGTCTGCAGCAAACCCTTCTGTCCTCTTCTTTCTTGATTGTCTTTTTCTTTTTCCCTTCCTCCTGACTCGCTCTTGCTAGGCAGGGTTTCATGAAAGTTGAGTTTTAGCTGTGATAACAGGATTGAAATGCTGCGAGGATATAACATGATATAATATGACTATAGTCTAAGCCTAAGCGTGTCGAAGCGGTCAAGTCAAACTGTACGATGCTTGTCATGTCCTCTTCCTTCTTGACCAACTCTTTCCTCTTCCTTTCCTCCTGGATCTCCACCAGGCAATGCTAACTGTGTCCAGGCTCATGTCACATCACTATTTCTTACATCTTTCCGCGCCTCTTCTTGCTTCTTCGCCTTCTTCTTCTTCGCCTTGCAGCAGGAAGAGACAAAACAAATATTCAACACATGTCCCTGTTTGGAGGACCCTTGCATCTACGTCTTTTTACAACTGTTCTTGCTCCGGCCGCTCCTCCAGCTCCCTCACTTTCTCCATGTCTGCTATGTGCTTGGCATCTTCATCGGTGTCCTTCAAACAGGACAAAAGGATTAAGAGGATCAAAGGATCAAAGGGAACTGAATCTACCACCACTGCTTCCACTTCCTCCTCAAGCCCTCGAGTCGTTTGCTTCTCAAGCGTGATTGAAACAATCAAATTTAATGGATCAATGTCAGGTCCCGCGAGCCCGCTAACTGCATCTAGCGGCATGTATGCTAATGTTTAGATATGTTTGCCCGTTGTATCAATTGTATCCATAAGCATGATTCGTCGAAAGGATCCGCTGAGCTTCTTAATGTTATCCGGACGTTGGAGTGAAACACTGCAGACTTGACCAAGAATGCATTGATGCATCTAAGATTTCACACAGGTTCCCTGAAACTGGGTCATGCCTCGTTCATGCAATACACCGTTTGCTGGTCGTTCACATCATCCTGCAACAGCTCAGCACAAACACTCCCAAAAACACGACGGTCTTGTTCCACTCGTCCACCAAAACATTCTGAAGAAAGTTTGAGCATGTTTGAACTGCGTTCACAGCCCTTGCAAGACATGTGACCAACTGTTGGTGCGTCCTGAAATTTAAAGTCTCAGAAAAGTTTTAGCACTCTCCGTAGAACCATATCCACGTTTCAAGCTCATTGCTGAAATGGTCCTTTGTTCTTCCTGAAAAGCAAACGCACAAAAACACGCAAACCAAAAAACAAACTATTAAACTTATTATATAAACTACTTCGTCATCTTCGTTCTTCGTGGTCCTTACGAGCTATGGTCTGCTTCTTGATCCTGGTGCGCAACTCACCTGGACATCGTTGAACTCAACAGGACTCAACAGGACTCAACAGGACTCAACAGGACTTGACACAGCTCAAACATTCCACACCCAAAGCTCAGGCCACTCGTGAGCTCGTGAGCTCAGCCATCACGCACCAGGTTAAAACTGTGTCCAGGCCACATGCTCTGCTGAAGGAGTACTCCCCTCCTTCGGTTACTGGGTAAGAAACTCAGAACCTATATTGGGTTTGCATTTTCTCACCTGTGTTCTCTAAATCTCTTAACCTCATTCTGCAACATTTCCACCACCACTTTCCTGACACATATGGATGCGCATGATTCAAACCTGACAGTCACTGACAGTTGGTCCTTTCTCTTCAAAAGCTTGCTTGAAATGAATCCCATCTACGAAGATGTCGCCTCAGGAGGATCAAGTCAATCACCAACTGACTTTTGACAACTGTTGAGAACTGTTCAAAATTCTTCAATTTTTCTTTAAATACATTTGAGATTCAGTCTTTGTCAGACATCAAGCCGGAACCTGATCTAAGCCTGGAGGCATTGGTTTTAGTCTCACCGACAGCTCAGATTCACCCAAAATTTGACTGTTTGAAACTCACAAAGTGCTGGCTCACTGGAGCTCGCTGCCAAAGTCGCTATCTTTCCAGCGATTGTCGTTGCCAGGCTGTTTCAAGAGCTGCGGCTCGAAAAGGAAGCACTGGTTGCACTGATCGTTCTCTTCCCTCCATACTTTCCTGGCGGCCACACAAAAGGACTGGCCTTAGCCAAAGCTTTGCAACTCCTTTTCCTTGACCCCAAGTTGCGCCGGTTGCGCTTGGACCATCTCACCAATGCAGCATCTGCTGCAAAGCCCTTTCGAAGATTCTCCAGAATCCTTGGCGGAGGCAATTATTAATGGAAAGTGAAAGTCAAAACGGCGAAGCTTAGCACCCGACTCAGGGATCAGCTCCCTCTTGATCACGAAGGCATGGGTCAAATAGACTGCATACGCGCGCATCACGTGTTCCTCGCACAAAGGAAAGTAAGTGGATTCTTTTGATGGCACACAATGTCACAAGTTCTCTACAGTTTTTGTTAATGTCAGGAACAAAAAATCATGAAGATTGACTGTAAATCTCCTCGCATTCATTGGTTATAGCCCACATGCCATTCACATCCGCAACACCCTTTCCCCAGAAAGCCAGCCATCAATCCAGCGGCTCCCAGGCAGGCAGCAAAACAAAGCACTTCTACTTGCAGAAGTGAATAAAGCTGGACGAGCACAACCTACTTACTGTATATCAACGCAATGTCCGTAGCAAATGTTAACGCAACCTTTCCATCCGATTTAACCTGACCCTCTGAATTTTCAGCCCAGCTTCGTTGATCTTCCACTCGGCTTGCTCTTTCTTCCTGGCACACTCTGAAGAATATTCTCTGGGAGATTGCCGTGAGTTTGTCATAGTTTGTCTACATTGACGCACAGCAGGTGACTGACACTATCAAACGCTCATGCGACAAGCGGCTTAACTGCCGTGCAAACGCTACCGCCGAGGTAGATCAATTGCCACTCAGGATAGCTCTGAGAGATCTCTCCTGGGTCCAAAGATCTTTTGAGAAGGAAGCATCTGGAGAGAATAGTGTAGTGACAACAATGGAGACTCGCTCGATGGCATTTCTGCCATAAGTTCATGAAGAATGTCAGTCTAGTGGTGAGCATTCAGGACAGGCAAAACACTAGTGAGCCAGGCAACTCATGTTGGTGTTGAAGGTACGTGTAAGTTCTTCTGCAGAAGAGGTCCCGAGGATGCAGTCCTTCGAAATATAGAACGTGCAATGTAGAAGGAAGAAGCCATCTGTAGTGATTCTCTTGTGCTGCGCAATCACACACAATCAACTATGCAGCTATGCAGTGAGATGATGTTGAGACTTTCATCGTCAGTCGCTGCAACGGACATAGTGCTCAACATCCAAAAAAAAGACTGTCACGGTTCAAGGTAAAGTGCCTAGATGCAGCATGGCAAAATTAATCAAGATCAATCAAGCACTTCCAGGGTGTCATTCCTTCTAGTATTACGAAAGCCAAAATCACAGCTGCTTGCACTGCTTGACCGTCAAGGATCGTCTTCCAGGATCAGGGCATATTGAAGCGTCGGATCCTCAAGAATCTTGTTGAGCACAACCTGCATCAACTGATTCTTCGCAGTATGGAAAAGTATGGCAAATGCATGCGGACTTTACGAACTCTACAGGGATCAGTTGATCAGCGATCATGCCAACTCTCTGGATTCAAAGCAGTTCTCGATATCCGCACCTGGTGCGATACACTGCCTCAGTAATCCAGGAAGTGGATGGAAGTGGCAGAACCGCGCAGAAATGAAGAGCGAAAAATAGAACAGATAGAAAACGATAGAAATTTCTAAAGATAAAGAAAAATGATAGAAATGATTTTCAGAAAATGCCATGACTCCATGACATGACAAAGATGACAAGGATGACAAGGTGCATCCAAGGTGCATCCAACGGCACCCCAGAGCTCGTGGCCCTTCTTGGCCAGGTCAGAGGACTTCACCCGGTGCATGGCCATGTTCATCAGTTGTTCTCGTGACTCCCCTTTCCTCAGACGCTCTGTGCTCTGGCAGAACATGATTTCAGAAATCGCTTCACCCATTCAACAATCTGAACACAACAAACAAAACAACTTGGATCCTACTGTGCGAACTGTGCATGTTATTTTGTTAACGGACTTGCTTCTGACCAAATGGTCGCCAACGGCCAAATTGGGCCAATTCAACCTTTTGCAAAGGCCCTTTTGGTACCAGCAAACTCTCCAAGCGGTTTAGCAACTATATTTTTCCCGGCCATTCACTTCGTTGCTGCTCAGGGGCCACTTAAACTTCGTGAGCCATGACCTTTGCTGAAGACCGCTGAAACCTCTAGGAGCAACGTCACCCTTTGGCTTCTCCCCAGGAGTAACTCTCGCAGCAATTTTCTTTGCAGCTTGTGCACGTTGAGTCCTGGCATTCTAGGTGAGCCACACGTCTCTCTGCAGAGTCAGAAATCACACCCAGTCCTGGTCAACTGCAAAGCTGCTGCTTTTTTTGCTGTGACATCCCTTTTTGTTTTTTTCACTTTCATCCTGACAGATGCGGTGCAATACAGAAAACAATGGAAATCACTGGAATTGGTTCAGTGCTCTTCATCTGCTCACTTCTTGTAGCATAGATTCATACTTGAAAACAGAGATCAGGTCGTATCCGTTCAAAGCTGAGTCCAACAATTTGGGAAGCGATGCAAAGCCAAAGCCAGGAAGTCCTCTTTGAGGCAGACGATGATCCTGCTTTGGACGCGGGTGATGATCCTCCTGATTGCCTTGCGAGAAATATCAAAATTCCTGCAACATGCGGCTTGAAGCTATAGCAGCTATGCAAAGACATTCAGCTTTAGTCTCGCCATCGCTCTCCAAACTGCAGCAGCGACACTAAGTTCTGCCATGACCACCATTCCGAAATATTCCAAATTCAGCTCATGACATGGCGTCGATAGCGTCGATATATCGTCGATATCATAGTGCAAAGCCGTGCAAAGTGTTGTCTGCTGCAAAGATTCCTTGAAGTCTTTGGTGCTCTGGAGGACTTTGGACGCCTTTCGTCCTTTTCGTCCTTCTTTCGGATTCTTTGGATTCTTTGGATCTCGAACTTGGCGCCAGGTGAGTTTCGGACTTCTTGCCCATCACATGCCTGCGCGACAACTCAGATTGACTGAGCTCAACAGTTTTCTCGACAACTTCGACAACTTGTGTGCGACCGTGTGCGACCGTGTGCGACATTGGACTTCGCTGGCGAAACCTCCACAATCTCGTAGTCGAGCTGCAACTTTTGGCAGAGCTCCTGGCTCGCAGAATGAGGGTCTGGGTATGTCTGGGTTCAATCTGTTGCGTAATGAAAATTCATGAAATGCCGTCCGACCGTCCAATTTGCTTCACTGTGACGACATGTGACGACTATGACTATGAGAAGTACAAAACGCCTCGATGTTCTTACGACGATCTTCTCTTCTCTTCAAGTTGATGACCTTGCTAGCCCCGCAACACAGAACCAAGATTATCCAAGCAAGTTCTTGATAGTTTTCAAAACCATGCACTGAGCCAAAGGGCAACCAAGCTGCAAAGGTCTTCAAGTTGCGAAGTTCTGGGATGGACTCGCTGTGTTTCTCGGCATTGCGTTTGCGATCTCTGGGTGCCTTCGTTTGGTCCTCTGGTGCCAGAGATCTCTAGATTTGCCGTGAGGAAAAGCGAAAGCGACACAAAATGAGCTCCTCAAAGGTGCTTCGTACAATGTCCACAGGATACACACTGATTACACTGACACTGACGCTCGCAGCATTCACAGCTAAACGACGCAGGCCACACCTCATGAACTGTAGCTTCCCCTATATCACCTATCCACCTGAAAGACACTGGCAAATTAAAGCTTTGTTTTGGTCACACGACGCTGCACTGTTTGTGGTGAAACCAAAATTTCAGACACCTTCGAAAACGTGTTGGAAAGGTTTTGGAAACCTGATGATCTCAGCCTACCCCGAAGGAAATTGACAAAGTCACAAGACTCGCATCAGATGAAGCCGAGGCATCAGCTGAAGCCGAGGCACGGGTAGAGGTTCATCTCTTTGACTCTGAACGTCCTCTCATCAATCGTCCGGCACACCCAGCCTTAGACAGACAAAGTACAAGGGTGCCCCAGTTCGTTTTCGAGATTCCTAACATTCATACAAATCCATACAAATCCTTTATATTCCTTTATTGCCTTGCAGCGCAGCAACATATCGAAAACATTAACATGTCATACAGTTTTGAGCCAAATTTCTGCAGCCGCTCTCCTTCTCCTCTCGTGAGACCAGTTTCACTTTCGTGCCGTTGTGTTCCTTAGATTCCAGCTGACAGGGAGAAGTAGACTCTAGAGCCTTTGGAAGGAGGATTGCTCACAATGGGCTTCGCTGACAGGTTTTGACTCGACAACATACCCTGGATTCAAATCCATATCGAGCAAAGGTGCAGGTTTCTGCTTCAAACGCCGAATAATAGCATAGCCATTCGCACACAGCGATGGACTAGACATCAACGGAAGAAACGAAGAAAACAGGCTAGTGGAAGTTTGAGTAGAGTCTATAAGATGCACTTAGAGAAATCATTTGGGCAGATTCATCATTGCATGTTGTCATGGAAAATTGGACTTCGGCAATACGACTTTCGATTTGAAATCGTTCCGGGCCCTCCTGTTCTTGTCTCTGCATCTTTATTTATATCTGCAGTATCTGCATACAGTCACATCCTGTTGCTTCGAACACAGAACGCATTATCTTCCCTAAGCCAAAGCCTGCGTACACAAAAGCAACTGTACCGGGATTGCGACCAAATTCAGACTGGCAACCTGTGCGGTCGAAGCCGCATCAGCACGAGTGCATCAATACAGCCACAATCCAACTGTCAACTGTCTTCAACTGATCACCTTAAAGCACAAGTGTCTTGGTGAACTTAAAGCCCTCCTTTTCCATCTTTGTCAAAGCAAATTCAGGGCTCCACACAGGAGCCCCAATAAACCACCGCACGCTTCTCTGGATCGTTTGTCTGATGGCTAATGTACAGTTTTTTTTCGCTCGTATGTCAGCGAGCTGGTGCTTCTGAAACATCCACTCAAGGGCTCAACTTGTCCATACAGCTCAGAGGTCGTAACTCCAAATCCATGGAGTGTTGTAGGCCTGGGGAAGGGCAGGAGGTCACATTCGGACCCCCATGCGTCCCCCATGAGTCGCACGTGACCCTGCAGTAAAAAGTGGTCAATGTATGTCAATGTATAAGTTTGAGTCAGTTCTATTGCTTCGGGTGGTGTTGGGGTTGATGGGATTGAGATTGCTACCCATGAGGCAGCACAGTCTCAGGTCGTCTTTGCCCTCAGGGCTACTTTTGACCATACCCCTCTCAACAATGAACCCTAAGATTTATAACTACCCGTAGGTGACACCATACATGAACAACAACTTGTCCAAACATCATTCAAGGGAGAACTTCAAAAGCCCAATCACTTCTCAAGTACTGAAGTGAGAGTTTCATGTTCCCTCACCTTGACAAGTCCACAATGAGTCTTGTAATAAGTTGCGATTGAAACAGTTTCGGCTCATGCACTATCATGCACTGGAAATAGCCCTGTTTCATCCGTTTTTCTGGGGGACCCTACGGTCCAGGCGTTGCCAGACAGTGCGCAAACGTGCATCAGCATCAGACTGCGATGGCAGTCTTGGGTTAATAAGAGAACGCGTTCGAAGCTGTCATGTCTTGGGCAAAGCTGTCATGAAGCGTTCGAAAGTGCCATGCTAAACGCTAAAGTGCCAAACTCGGGAGTTCAGGCAGATCGCTGAGATGCTACACTGGACTGTGAACCACCTCTTCACCTGAAACCCAAGCCACCTGTTGTAAGCGGCGCACGGCACTGCGTTGTGCCAGGGTAGACGTCACAGCACCCAAGCACCTTTCGACCTGAAGCTGGGGGTGGCACATGGTGTTTCAATGGATTCATGGATCTTGATCTTGGACATGGCAGAGTTTCGTCCTGAAATTTGCCCTCTAACACCCGCCTCTTGAAGTTCTTGTTCCAACTGCCGCTCCTCCGACCAACAGGTGGCTGCACCTGGATATTCCTGCAGTAGAAAATCAAACGCTACTTTTACACTTGGTAGTTCGGAATCACTGAATTTGTTTAGGATAAATCCAACGCGGAGGACAGCTGTCAAAAGTCCTTCTTAAAAAAAAAAAGGATTCTTCAAAATGAACAGAGTCTGTTCAGAAGCAGGGAAGCGATACAACTCAGCCAAATTTGCAGCAAGCCTGAGCCGCAGCAACATCTGCCTCAGATTGAGCTGGAATATCTTGATCCCGTCGAACGCAGCTAAGACACAATATGAACACTTGTCAATTGCCAGGTGGGAAAATGGCACAATGGACCCTGCCTTCATGCACTGCAGCTTTTGGGAGCTCCTCGAGATATCTTCCTGGAGAGATTGAGAAACTGATTAGGATTCTCTTTCCAATCAAGTTCCGATTTTCTGACGAACCACTGTTTCATTTGCTCCTTGATCTCGTCTCGCTCTTGTGCCCACGCGGCACGAGCTTGCTCCATCCCCTGGCCAACTCAGCAGGAAAAAGCAAATCCATACTATGCCCCAATGAAGCGAATCCGAGTCGTAACAAAAATTAGTGACTGGAGCGACCTAGCATTTCCGATGGCATTGGGATGGATTGGGTAGGTTGAGCTGCTTTGGGTACCTGCTCCACTTCCTGTCGCAGCTTTTGCTGCAGTTCATGCTGTGCTCTCCAGAGAGTTCTTTCCTCAGCCATGGCCATGGGCCAGTGATGTAGTCCCAAATTCAACAAAAAAACTACACGAATGACCTGAACTGGAGAATCATTTCATGGCATCTGCCTGAAAAAGATTCGCCCAAAATTCTGGTGAGGCACCCTCTCCAACGCACCATTCTCAACCAATGAACTTGATACGCGCATCTTGAGCTGTGCAACTTTGGTCGAGAGAGACCTCAGTCTCAGAAAGTTGCCTCTATCTTGCATACCTGTTCTCCAAAGAGTTTAAGCAAAGCCTGTCGGGAAATAGACAATCTCTGGCCAGAGTTCGAACGGATATGTGCATATACATGTGTGTATATGTATAGTTGTATGTGTATTTTAATATATATTATGTATTGATTTCTGATATGTGTATATTATAGACGGCGTGTTCAATTCATGTCAGTTACATAATGTAGATATACAAATGATAGACAGTACAGACATGCATTGTATCATACATTTAATGTTCAACATCACTAGTTCACCCAGGCACCCGAGCTTGGCCTCTTGTGCCACAAGGCTCTGCTCCACTTCATTTAGCTCTGCCTTCGGACCGGGCCACAGCTCAACATACTTTCATTTGCTTGAACATGGTGGTAAGAGTCAACCCTCAGACGGTGGAAAAATGGTGGCTTTCGACCAAATGCAACAGCCACAAGAGCTCGCGTAGCCTTCTCCTTTTGGTAAAGCCCTTCACAGCGCTTCCGATGCTCTGTGGCATCTGCATCTGCCGCGTCAGCATGGCTCTGCTGCTCGCGGAGCCTTGCCAAGTCTAAGTCTCTTCGAAGCTGTTCCTTGGTGTCGCTGTGTTCCAAATTGTTTCCCCATCCGGTTCCTCTCCAATTGTACCTAGGAACCTGAGAAGAGCCTGCAAACGCGGAACTCTTCCTCTGCAAAACAGTGGGCGAATTGCAAAAGAGCAAACAGAATTTCACAGTGACTAAAATGAAAAGAAAACCATTATTTTCCTGTCCAAACAAATTCCAAGCTTCATTCTGTGCCAAAGCTTCCTGCAGAGATTGCTGGGCTTCATAAAGCCTTTCTGCACCGCAAAGGGTTTCCAATCGTTCTCGTTCATCAATCAGCACCTGGTGCTATGCCAAAGCTACAAAATCACTTTGAAATGACAGGACGTATGCGTCAAAATGCGTGTATTCGTATGCATATGATACGCATGTAGTCTACTGTAGGTGTCTGTAGGTGTGAGAAGCAGTGATTCAGACCATCTGTAGACGTTCTCTGTAGGTCACAAGAGTTGGGCAAAATGAGGTGTGTGACATACCGTATGTCCAGAAAGCACGGAGATGGACGTGGCCAATCTGAAACACATGGGATCTTGAGCTAAACCTTTGATGCTCTGGATTGTTTGAGGAGTCATGGAGACAAACCTGTCGGAGGATGGGAGGTCTTGAAATCTTTATCCAGAGTCTCTGAAGAGATAGACAAACCGACAAACCCAAAAATAACCACATCAGAAGCTCCAAACACAAAATTGCTACATTGCCTCTTACCTAAGATCTTGAGTCTTTTGCCGAGCTGCACATGTCCTTGCTTGTGTTGCTTCAGCCGCAAGTCGCACGGTTTTGCAAGCAATTGTAGAGGTGTTCCTGCTCTCATCAGTTCCTTGCCTCAAAAGTTCAAGGCCATCAAGCTGCGTAGTGAGAGATTCAAAGGCCATACCAAGGAGAGAAGAGACAGGCCATTGGCAACACCGCATTCACTGCCGAATCCCCTGGACCTTTCGAAATGTTGGACCCAATCCACCACGAATCAAAGATTGCTGTAGTGGTAGTTTGGAAAGCGACTTGTTTGTCCCAAGAACATTTCATTTCGATGCTCAAAATATACTGCAAACCAAACGTGCCATTCATTGTCCTGGAAGATCTTGCAAGTACCTTCCCTCACACACATCCGCAACATCTCACAACATTCAGCAGAGGAACATGATTGCTTGGGAAGCTTTGGACGCATTGACAGCATTGGCACTGCGTTGCTTCTCTGAGATGCTTTGCTCATGCAACAAACGAGATATCTCCTGCAAACTCAAGATCCCGCAATAAATCTCTGGTTGCAGTTCTTTGTTGCTTATTGCTGCGCAATGCTGCTTATAGCTGCTTGCTGCTGCTTCAGGTTTCCATACTTTGCATCACTTCATATAACATCCTGACCACATCTGACCACATCGTTCAAACCTCACAAGCTCAAGCTCTGCCATTCTCTGCCCACCTGTGTGGCTTGGGCCTTGAGGCGCTCAGCCTGTTCTGCTATCGCCAACGCCTCCTTCTGCTGCCTCTCCAGTTGCTCAACACCCGCCTGGGACAGTGGTTTAAAAGTGTTGAAAGTTACCCCAAAGTTGCAGAACCGCCACTGCTTCACCTGTGCTCGGGGCATCTTCGATAACGTGCGAGTCTGGCTCTTCTGGCACTGCTAGACTATCTTGGCTATGTAGTCTATCTAGATTTTGCAGCTTCAGCCTTGTACTCTAGAATCTGCTGGATGATAAAAACACCACACCGCACAGCACACGTATCTTAAAGCTGAGACAGTAGCCTGTTTGTATGGTCCAACGGGGACACACACAAAATGACACAAACATACTGTAAATGTTTCAATGCGTTGGAACTGGCTGCATCGCTCAAGGGCAGTGCGCCTGTTCTCTTGCTGCCAACCGTGCTTGCAACGCTTTGACATGTTCCTGTCCAGGATATGTGAAAAGGGACCGAGCAAAACTGAGAATTAAACAAACATTTCTTACATTGTTGAAACTAAAATGAAACAGGTGAGGCACAATGAGAATTCAGATTTCATGTGTAGAATCGGTACTTCTCCTCGGTTGCCATGCTCAGCACGGACATCTGCCGACAACCCGCTGCAGCTCCCTCCACCAATGCCGCACCGCAGCGGCTCAAGGTTTCCTCATCAGACTGGAAACCACACGACTAGACAGATTCAGTCAGATTCAGATACCTGAAATGTGCAAATCATGCATTAAATATAGTATTCATACGGTCTTACTGGCTTCCTGAGGGAAACAATGTCGTGTCATCTCTAGATCTGGCTTTCAGATGCCTCTCACTACTGTGACATCATGTGACATTGTTGGAGGTGGTTGGTATTGTGCAGTGGACGCTGACAGCCCCGGTCATCGAATTGAAAATCGACGTCAACACTGAGAGCGCTATTCGATGCCCCAACTAGACTGCAGTGCAGTTGGGTATGGGTTTGCAAAACCAAAGCAGTCTTCAACTTCTGTCGAAGATCGCATTGTTTCTTTACAAGGAGGATTTCAAAACGGAAAAATATGTTTTTGCGTCCCGTTAGGTCCCCATTTTGCAGTGGGAACATGTCCACAATGTCACCGAGGTGTCCTTTCCCTTGGAGAGCTCTGCGCGAAGGCTGCCATCAAGGGTCCTCTGCATTTGCCTCCACGGCTAGTTCCGGGCTCCAGGACCCAGCAGGACGCGTCGCATTCCGAGGGTAACGGCAATGAATTAAGAATGATGTATGTAAGTATGTAAATATATATATATATATATTATATATATATATTATATATATATATTATATATATATATATATATATGTAATTATATATATATATAATTATATATATAATATGTATTGATTGCGCATTTACCCAGTTGACTCCATAGTTACTATTCAGAACATCCACAGACAACCTCCCCATGTCACTTTGATCGTTCAGTGTCACTTCGCACCTTAAATGCAGAATCTGCTGGGCCAGCTGTCGCAGCTGCATCGTTGCAGAAGCCAACTGCTGAAGAAGCTCGTCCTGAGCGAATGCGCTCTGCGGGAATGACAAAAGGATGGCATACGCGGCATACCTCAAGGATCCTCAAGGACTCGACTCTGCACCATTTGCATTTGGATCCGTCTCGACTCCTTCTCCTTCTTTTGTTGCATCTCCATCTGCGATAGCAAGTCCTGCCATTTCGATTTGTGATTTGTCCTGTCCTCACAAGGCCTACTAAGACCTACTTTTTGGATCTTTTTAGCACAACAATTTGGCCGTGGGAAGGAGTGATTTGTCAGGAATCCATATCGGCCATATCAAATCAACACTACGTAGCGATCTTGAAAGCCTGGACCCACTGGACCCCATCTTTGCCTTGGACCTTTCGGAACTGGAAGTCAAGTCCAGGTGCCGCACATCCAAGGCTACCCTCAAAGCTTTTGACCCACCAAGAAGCTTCGCTCAAAGCCCATCCAATTTGCCCAACGACCTAATCCCAACCCGAAGAGAAACTGGTCAAAGCGCCAAGTCCGTACAGCATCCAGTCCTTGAATTCCGCATCCAGTTTTTGAAACCTGGAAGCCTGCAATCAGATATGACACCGCAATTCCAAAAACCTCGATACAATCTTTCTCATGAAACTGAAAGGGGCAGTGCTGCTTTCAAACATCTCGCGCGAGTCGGAAAAAAGGAGTGATTATAGACTTATAGAACATAAGGATACATAAGGCAAAGTTCAAAGTTCCATGATAACTTTAATAAGTTGTCAAAAGCCTGAGGTATCTAGAACTCAAAGTTTTCCCAGAGATTCCGATGGAGATTTCTGGCGCCTCCTGAAGGCTAAACTCGAGTGTTAACGCCTCCAAAGAAGCATTGCGATCACGTGACCTGGTTCAAACGAATTGTTGCAGCCCCATCTCAGAATCGTGAGGTGTCACAATTCAACAAGGCAGGAACATGATGGAACATGTATATGGCCGAAAGCATCACAATGGAATCGTGCACAGTAAACTGCATAAACGGTTGCTATCCAATTGAATCAACAAATTCGAGAAGTGGACTTCAATGAGATGATCCTCGGCGAATCCGCTCGGCTCTGTGAGTTTGGGTTCTCCCACTTTCACATGTTCAAACTCTTCATGCACTGAGCTAAAAAGCTTGGGCAATATGTTGGAGACCTGGACTTTGAAGTCTTAGCAATGCCAAAAAAAAGTTCTTTATGTCCAAGGACCAAGGCTCTCTTCCTTGCATTGCTCCAGGCGCTGCTGCAGTTGCCGCTCCTTTTGAAGGGCTTCTTGACGTTGCTGCTCCAATTCCTCCAGCTCAAACATCTCAAACCATATATCACCATGGTTTCACCACAGCCCACCATGGCCCTACGGCCCTACGGGTGTGGAAGTCTTTGGGCATGACCCTGGTGGAAGCAGGTGGAAGCAGGTGATCTTTGGAGCCAGGAAATCATCAAAATGACCAATTCACTAATTTCATGTTGATTTCCGTAGGGAAAAAAACCTGGAGACATCTGGAGACTAGAACTGCCATTGGAGCCCGATGGAGCCCGCGCCTCCTGCCATTGGGCCTGGTGTCGAAGCTCATCCTGGAGTCCACCACGGCGGCGGCGCACCTGACCGTTGACGCGTCAAAAGGCAGGACACAGTGGACGCAGTGACGCGACACATTGAAACAGTCGACAGGAAACAAAGTAAGAAACCTGCACCACAAACAACACACAAGACGAAGGAACAAGCGATTACCTTGATGCTAAGTTTTCTTCAAAACTGCGCAGCTACAACGCAAAAAATGTTCCCACATGGGTCCCAGGCAGAAGTGAGTGTCTCGCCCAGAGCTTCGCTGTTGCGTGCTCTGTGCATACTTTTCTGAATGGCCTCCCAGCGAAGCATAGCGAAGCTACCAACCTAACTTGCGTTGCTACAATTTTTGAAACAAAATGCAAATGTTTCAGCATCAAGCACAACCCAACTCACGGTTCCTAAGATTTCCTACAACAAGACGTCTATGCAACATACTGTGGATTGTTTTTTCTCACAAGTTCCTGGTTTGTAGTAGTTGTCACCGGCAATATGCTGCCCCAACAAACATGCAAATCGTGCAAATAAACTAATGGGGTCGTTTCTCCATGTCAACCTTTCAGAACTTGGTGTGCGGGAAATTATATATGAAAACTCATCGGAATGCACTTCCAAATTTGCTCTGTCGGGAAAAGTGGCATGAACACAGGACAATTTTATGGATTCTGGTGTGTAGTTTTCATATGTGTGCGTGTCTATTTTTGTGCATTGGTCGGACATCCCAAGCGACCAAAACTTAAAATGTGTTGAGAATAAGTGGGGCACGTGAAGCAAAATGCAACCATCACAACAGTTTTAGTCTATTTTTTTTCAAGCGAAATTCGCAAGTTTCGAATTGTTGTGAATGTTTGTGCAAACAAAAGAGTATATTCTCCCTGACCCCTCATTCACAACACACAACGGCCACACATTGTTTTGTGAAAAATGTTTCGTTGTCTGAGAAGCAATAGCAACCAAATCAGAACCTGTTGATATTTTGTTACTGACAACAGAATATCTTCATGCGCTGCAGGATTTTGCTGTCAAGTTGTCCTTTTGCTTGTGTAATTTTCAATGACGTGTCAGGCACATGTCCATGAAGCAGCAACCCTTGTTGATAGGTTGGAGCGTTACCGTCAAAGTTTGATACATATTAATATGCAAAACATTGCAAAACCACAACTACCGTGGCCATCCATGGCCAAAGTTGCTAGAACTACATCACATCGCCACAGAGACCTGGATTTCGCCATTGTCGCCACGCAACATGAACACAGAAGACGCGAAACAACATATCAAACCATTGAAAACAGCAAAAATTTTTGGCTGTGACAGTCTGGCAAATAACATATATTTTTTGCGGGATTTTTTCTGTAATTTCCCCATCTCCTTTTGGCACTTCATGATTTCCGTAATTCTAAATTTTGCTGTCCTATGCGGATCTACCTCATCCAAAAATCCCGTTTTACTCTTTCAACGTTGCCGTTTTCTATCAAGTCAATTGTTCCTTGTCTGGAACGGTATCGAATCATCTCGTTTGATCAAGCCAAGTCTACTTATTTGTTGGGTCGCAATCTTTAACTTAGCAACTGATTCGTTGCGAATAGACACACGGTCCAATTCCACATTTGCGATCTTTGGTTTCAAAACCAGGCAATGCAAAAACATGAGGGTGATCTGCCTACTGCAACAAAATTATATAAGAACAACTATTATTACCTCATGCATATCTTGACTTTTGTAGTTTTCCATGTTCGTGTAATTGCATTTTCATTTCGATTCAAGATATGTTAAAATCCAACATAAGCAGCGGATTTGATTGTGGTAGTGAACATTTTCACCAGCCAATAAATTGTCTGGTTCCTCTCCTGCAATTCATCGCAAAAGCGCCACACATGCTCCAATAGCCAACCCCCACTCCGCTCCATGGAGTCGGCAGAACAGGCATCCTGGCAGGATGTGAAAAGAGTTGATACAATTTGGTCATGACAGTGCATGGGATGTCAATATCACAACGAGCCAACTCACCATGCCTTGAGACGTTCAAAAGCAATGCCCAAGGAATGTTGCATGGACTCGCCCGCATGCAGTAGTTCCTCCTGTAGCAGTTGCACAAAAATTTTATAAAATTTATTTTGATTCCAATCCATGGCCTTGAGAGCGCTCTCTTGCAGAGTTAAGAGTTGCAATGACTCCACCTGGATCGGCAATTCGTAGTAGATGCACATCCAACCAAAAAAATTGAAGCGAATCAACAAATGAAACAAAACAAATTGATTCACGCGTTGCGACCCACAAAAAAAATCCGCTGAACTGTTGAACTGTTTTCCTTCACAGAAAAATAACCCGCATTGTTGCTGTGGGAAAAGAGCCTGCACGGGATCGACGCTTGCCACCGGCTCTGGCAATGCCATGATTTATGAGATTTGATGTCACCGGGTGTGTTGGCACGTCTGGAAGACCACTGACATTGTCATACCGGTTTGTTGTGAATCACCGTCAATTTCAATGTCTTGTGTTTTTCGCACGCAATTTGCACTAAGTAATGGTCGGATACCGGGTTCAAACCTGCACGTGAGACAGAAAGCACCAAGTCGTGGCCATGGATCGTCCAAATCAAAATTGCAAAACCATTTTCAATGCATTGATTTTGTTTGATTCATTTTTTCTGCCAAGCAGAAAGCATGGTGTTGCGACGTTTGGTGGGCAAAAACAACCGAAGCAGGCACATGTTTGCTCAGGATTGTTTAGACAAGTTCATGTGGTTTGGTCCGTTTTCCCTGTATTGAATATAATTGCAACAAAATATCAAACACAACACACACCCACACGCATGGCAAAAACTGGTTGACAAATCGGTATGTTGAAATGCGCCCGACATGCAAATCAACAGCATTTACATAATTACGCCGGCAGAGGCCTCAGATAGCAAAAGGTTTTCGTTGGCAGCCTGTACATGTTCCCGAAAGTTCCTGCAAAGGGTTTTCCCCAAAGAACTGCTGCCAAATTCATTTACACGCCACTTCCGTCCATTTCTTACATTCGTTACATCACCTACATCATCTACATCAACTTCATTTACATATTTGCATCAATTTCAATCAACGTCATCTACATACATCATCTACATCAACGTCAGTAAATGTTAGTCCCCTACATCCTTTACGTCACCTACACCATTTACAGTGTCTACATCTGCGAAACCACAGGATGCAACACGGACCTTTTTGCTTGATCCACAGGGCCTCCAATGAATCCATGCATTTTGCATGATACTTGAATGACAAATGTGAAAAATCCAAGTCAAATCTGCAGTGACTGTCATCCTTGTGCAGGGGCCATGCATGGACATGAGTGGACTGCCAAAAGTTTCAGACTCCTCCTTGTACATGTGGAGCAAGGCTTGTGTTTGCATCCATTTTCCACCACGGCAGCTGCGCAATGTTTCAACTGCAGAAATCCCTTTAGGTTTCTTTGGACCAAGGTGTGCATGTCAGTGTCGTCACCTCCATGAACAATCCCTTGATTCTGGGTCCTAACAACATTCAAATAACGTTGCATACTCATGGTCCTTGCAGCTATCAGATTTGCACGCTCTAAAGTATACATCTGCTGACGCTGCAATGGTGTGAGGCCGTTGAAATTGGTGTAGCCTCCCATACTGATCAACCCCCATTAAATGTTTTCTGTGCTATCTGAGACCATCTCAATCTCTCCAGAAAGTTCCGTGTGCCCTGAGCGTAGGCGTCTCAGGTCTGCTTCAATTTGCGCCATCTTCTGCTGAAGAGTATACACAGCTGATTCCAGGGTAGCATATTGCGTGTAGAGATGTTCAAAGCTTGTGTAGGCGTCATTTGCCCGTTTGAACGTCCATCCCCAGAAAGCAAGCACTGTCAAAACCAAAATACTGCACATCAAAATGAACATGCAGGAATAACCCTCGTGTTGCAAATGATTGGGCTCAATGCTGCATTGGGCGTTGGATCCAGAGATGTCATCAGCACCAAGAGGCATAGCTGTTGCCCCCTGCAAAGGCTCAAGCAATCACTCTCGCAATGTTCTTGGCCAGTGCGTTGATTTGCTTCCCAGTGGAATGCTTTTGAAATTGCACTTCATACTCCTCCTGGCCAATGGTTTGATCACCTTCTGCACGTGCCATACCAACGCAATGCAGTAACATCTGAATGCGTTTGTTTGCTAAATGAAGGCCTGGTCCCAGCATCAGCCACATTCCATAGTGTGGGTACTTGTGTCAGTTGGACCTTACCCTCATGGACAACTTGTTGAATCCATAACAGTTACCCTGACACATGCTTCCACCGACCTGGTCCTTGACGCATGGCAACTTGCCTTGCAGAAAAAAAGTCAACAGTCAACCAGCAAATGGTGTTCAACGTGGCAGCCAGTGAGGAATTCAATGCAACGGCGTAAGTAGATTCCATCACAAAGCGCAGAAATCATGGAGGGCAACTCACTCTCACATGAGCTAAGGCTCACCACACGTTGCATTCTGCTGCCTGCAAAAAGAAATCCACCATTCAATGCATGAACTCCACAGCTTGTTGATCGTCGATGTTGTTTGTTTCCACTCCAATCTGAATCACTGACTGTTTCAATCACCCAAAAACGATCATAGCTTTTCCATTTTCCTTGACCTCCAATTGGCTTTTCCAAAACCATATAAAAGTCACTTGTTGTTTTCAAGTAACCAATCACCTTTCGAAGCCTGGAGGTTGCTGTCAGAGTTGGGCGGCTCATAGAACTGCTAAGTTCTTTGACGACAAAAAGTAGGTCTGGGCGGTCTCTTGCAAGGTAAAGGAGGGTACCTATCACAGCACGGAAGGCATGGGCATCACGTTGATGCACTTCTTCACTGACATCCTCTGTTTGGATCGAGGCGTCACAGGCAATTGTTTGGGGTCTGGCTTTTCCAAAGTTCTCCTCAAACAAGTCAATAACCTTTGAAGCTTTTGTACCTGGGATAAGGCACAGGCCTGATTCCAGTCTTTTGATTTTCCTTTCAGAAAAGTGATCTCGCTCCCAATGCCCTGCAACTGTGAATGGCTTATGTTATAGTGCTCCTTGAGCTTCTTCAAAAACACATTCTCCCAATACCATCCATCACCACAAAACATGACATCGTCCACATGAACCATCACACAACAATGACTGTTCTGTGCCATACAAGGTTGCCCAATGCACCAATGCATGTCCAAGTGCTGGTTGAGGAATTGTCGAAAACTCCAGACCACATCTTTGCACTTAAGCGTTGACCTTGTACATTTTTCTTCACTCGGTACAACCTATTGTGCAGGCTAACGGCCATTGGCTTTTCTTGATCAACCATCAGAAATTCATCTTCGATGCCAACCGTCCCCATAACCACAGAGTGCTTTCCAGTTTGCTGTTCAGTTGAGGCTTCATCACCTAACTTCTGCAAAAAGAGCATCGGCAAAATGTTCAGGATGTGTGTGCTGGTAGCTGGTGAGTAGGTGTCACTGCGGCATTCCATGGATGAGAATTCCCTTGCAACAAGTCTTGACCTTCTCCGCCATCTTTTGCATGAGATCCCATCCTTGGAAGTGAAGTCCTTGAGTCTCCAGTCGTAGACAAACTTTGTTGTAAGGTGCTCCTCATCAGTGAGCTGTTCAGCGTTCACCTCCTCCAGCACTTTCATTCCACATAATCTACCAAGCTCTACCATGTCAGCCAAACGATCAATCCATGGTTCAGGCGTCTCTGGCTGCTTGTCGATGGGGCAGTCAGACCATAGCTCATCTGGGATTTCACCTGAAGTTTCTCCTACATCATCCTCAATCCAACCATCTTCAACTTCCTGATCATCAAGACGCAATTCACTTTTGTAGTCATCCATGGTATGGTAGGTCTCATTGGAGGTCTTGGCTGCTCGAATCATTGAGCTGTATTCAGAACTGATCCTGTCCAAATGCTGCTTCTTGGCTGCTTCAACCCCTGCACGCTTGGTTTCATGATCATCATCACTTTCAACTTCATGAGTACGTGTTGTGGATGTATGGCGTGGTGTTCTGAGAGCTGTCAGAACCTTTTTTTCTGCCTGTGGAGGGTAGCGATGGGTGGAGGAAGAGAACTGGTTAGTCCTCCTAAGGAGGTGCTGGGTCGGAAGGAATGGGCAGTCCGGAAATGAACTACATGGTTCGAATGATTGCCTTGGAAAATCAGCGACTTCAATAAGAATTGGAGTTGATGAGAGGCTCGGTGGCCCGTGTGGATCGCAAAGCCTTCCTCTTGGACAAGTTCAACGAGGTGTCATGCCGGTTATGGGAGGTGGTCAACCTCCTCCACAGCCGAATCTCCCCGATGGCGCCACATCCACCTCCGAAGTCGCTTCACCTTTTTGCGGTGGTTCCACCGCCATTCCTCCCCGGGTTTCCCCTCCACCTTCTTCAATGGTGGGCGGCTCTCCAGCAAGTTCTTCGGCGGTTTCCCCGGTAGGCAGTCCAGCCCGCATGACCCATCGCCAGACCCCTACTTGAACCATTTTGTTGCAACCTTTTAGATGGCCGTACGGGGTTCTCAAGTGCTGCGCCCGTCACGCAAACAAATGGAATCTGTAAAATAATCGTACAAACAAAGAGCCCAACTAAACCCACCGCGCTGTGGCGAGAACA
>Ga0126342_10006360_pt1 | contig 20915 bp, 22 predicted proteins | sample Cyp1metagenome_FD_92528 | JGI IMG/M metagenome (GOLD analysis project Ga0126342, IMG submission 92528) | Coral microbial communities from Lord Howe Island, Old Settlement Bay, Australia - Cyphastrea 1 metagenome | ecosystem: Host-associated > Invertebrates > Cnidaria > Coral ...
CAGACTTACAGCAAATGAACTTCAAAAAGATGGCAGAGGAAGCGACCGCAAGGAAGGAAGAAGAAACACCCAACCTTGACTTTGAAGATATGACCGACTTGAGGGACGACGCCATCAGCGACTAGATGTGTGTGTGTGTTTGTTATTCTATGCCATAGATCTTGCCTATCCACACAAAACTCACCCGTCCATGTGTAGCTCAGCCTCCCATGCATCGATGGTGCAGATCGCTCCAGTCGTTCTGGTCGTGCAGCAGCCAGGCTTCCAAGACTACCTTATCGAACGAAAATGGTGATCTTACCACCAAGAATGGTGACAAAAACCAGCAATGGTAATGTCACCACTCAAAATCATGGATTTTACCAGCAAAGATTGTGATTTCAATGGATTTTACCAGCAAAATGGTGACTTGGCTTGATTTTTTTGGGATTTCACCAGGAAAGATGCAGATTTCACCAGCCAAAGTTTGGAGCCAACCAACGAATCACAGGGAATTAACCAACAAAACTTGAATCGGCCACCAACAAATAGTGAAGTGACAAGAAAAGATGCTGAGTTGACCACCAAGAATGGCGGGATGTTACCCAGAATCAGAAATATGGCTCTATAAACATGGTATAACATGGTGATTCTTTAAATATCGCCAACTAGGATTGTCTGCCGATGAATTAGATCTGAAACAACCCCACAGCTGCAACTTGAGGGGTGAATATGATTTGAAATACGTTCTTTGCTGAAAAATCATTTGGGGATGGGTCAAAACCCCGGTACCTAGTGAACCCCAAAATAGCTGGTAAATGGATGTTCATCCCACTAAAAATGTATCTATAGGTATTGACCCATACCCATTTCAATCTACCGCTTCGTCCATAAATTTGGGAAGCCCTGGTTCTCAGATGCAGACCACGTTGAAACCTCCCTGGGAGCCCAGGCTGGCACGCGCTGTGCTCCCGGCGCTGCCCGCACTCCCTGCACTGCCCTGAAGCGGCATGGAAAAGCCATCTACACTGGGCCAAAAACTGAAAAAGGGAACAGAAAGAGTTGATGGCCTACAAATTAAACGCTGAAGTTGTTGCTTGATTTGTGTCTTCACCTGAATTCGGCCAAAAACATCAATAACCTCGGGTGATATGTTTTGAGGCGTGCAATGATGCACACTGCTTCCTAAGCTGGCTATTTCAGAACATGTTCGACTCAAATCTAGTGAATCTTGGTGTTTCATGCATGCCTTTTACCGTTTTACCCCATTTCTACCTGCCCATACCCCATCCTTGGGATGTGCCCCATTCGCACCAAAAAATTGCTGGGAATCCCTGGTTTCGCTGCGCTTCAACATGCAACGCGGGTGACCTCCCCACGCCACCTTGCTTCCCAGCAATCGTCGCGCCGCCGACGGCAGTGGAGGGCAGGTGGGCAGCGGAGGTCGGGCCGGGCGCCGCGTTGGACTCCTAAGGAATGGATTTTGGGTGATGGTACGGCACGGAATGATATACCCCAAGCATCAAGACCTTGCTGTTCAAGCCAAAACATGGAGATTTTGGATGGTTTTCCCGATTCAAGACAGAGACTGGGATAGACTGGGCTGTACTTATTCTGTGGAATCACAAGCAACTTGCGACTCTGATCTTGCAGAGATATGGATGACACAACTTGACATCAATGTGCGATTACTTTAGGGCCTTAGGGGTCCCACCAAACCGAGGAATCCCGTCCAAACCCGACGGGAAGATCATCCCGGTAGGAAAAACCGAATGACCAACAGTGGCTGCATAGCAAGAAAGGAAAGGGGAGTGAAGCAACAAAAATGCTACCAATAATATAATGTCACAAAAAAGACTATTAGTAAGGAATAGGTACTGTAATTGGTTGGTAGCTGGTGCCAATAGTTTCAACCAAGTTGTGGGATATATATCGCCTGCAGGAAGCCGGCACGTCCTAGCCAGCTGATTCAGTAGCATTCTTTGGGTGCCAGGTACCTGGAAACCAATCAACTTATATCAACTTTCTACATCCTGACTCCAATTGCTGAGTTCAAAACTTCGCCAACAAAGGCACCCCAAATGGCCATCCCAAAATCTTGCCCGTGCCCCAGCAGGCTCCACCCTGTCCTAGCTTTCGCCCTGGGGGGTGAAGTTGGGGTTGCTGCCTCAGTAGGCGATGGTCCGTCGCCCTGTGGACTGCTCCGAAGCCAGGACTTGAAACATGAAACGCAGAGTCTCAATATATCGCAAGAATTCTCGCACTACAGAATTACAGAATCATATTCTTTGTACATCTTGATCCATTTTTGTACATCGAGATTTTATGTAAGAGGCTTTTACCACGACATGACCGCTGCCTCAGCAGGTTTCTCTGCAGTGTTAGAGCTGCTGGACCTGGCAAAACACTTGAAAACCCAGGTGGGGACACCCAGGTTTCACCCAGTTGTAAACTTCCCCTGACATGTCTTCCGGCCAAGACACTCAAGGTACCCATTAAAATGGCAAAAGTATCAAATCTATGAGGTAAAACACCTTTTTTTATGGCTCGGAGTGTCGAGGTGATCCCTTTTTTGGGAGTACCATAGGGGGCCATGGGGGATCCAGCTATGATTTGAAAAGGGATGAAAAAGGTTTGTCCAAAACAGGAGCATATAACATGTATACCATCCTGTACCCCAATCTTTATGCTCCCCTGAACTAGGCCATCAGCTAACTTTCTCTCACCCATTTTTTTTCGGGGCACCCCGACCTACGAAGCAATCGCATGGCCATTGTTCGCAGGGCTGATGGTCTCCTTAGCGCGTAGAGGTCCAAAATCCCATTGCTCGCTGGGAGGTTCGAAAAAATCGGCACTTCAGAATCTGTGGCCGATATTTCGGATGATGCAAAAGTATCCCCCGACCTTCAGGTAATTTTCAAGTCATGTGACATCAATCTGTTTTTAGAAGCCCCAAAAAGCTCGCATCTGGGCTCCCCCCATTTTTGGAACTCCCCCACTGAGCCCCCGGCACAATGAGAGCAACTTTGGCTCAGGGATTCTGACCTAGACGTTGGGAGGACAACCTTTGGGTCAAACATGGCTGGCTTCATTGGATGTGAGAGATTTTCGGTCGGCATTTGGGTGGTAACCACACAGCCCCGCAGGAAATTGGAAGAAGTCGAGTTCTCCAGGAAATATATATATTATATATATGTGTGTGTGTTTGTTTGTTATATGAAGGTATATGTGCATACCCCAACCTGCAGGTGGATTTGCTGAAACAACAAATCGATTGAAGCTTGGGGAGGCCCAACATGGCAACCAAGTTCCCAACTCGGAGTCAGAATAAACAGCCCGGATGGGCAGCAGTTGGGCACTTTGGCGTCCAACTTGAACAAAGAACATGCCAGCACTGCGCTTTTGGGCACGTGTCCAAACCCAAGGACGATACGAAAGTTTGGAGTAACCACCATTGGTGGATTGCTGGATTGGTGGACAGTCCCAAAGAGACGGCAAGACAGGAATACCAAGAACAACTGGTCTGGAGGGGTAGAAACTAAACCCCTTCAGCTTCAGAATAACCACTTCGTATTGCGTCCGTTTATGTTGGGGTCCCATTCAGGGAGGGTGGTTGCTAGGGGGAATGGATTTTCCCATGTCCTTAGTCTGCGGCCTTGTCTGGGTTTACCATCGACATCAAGCCATCAAGCCATCAAGCCATCAACCCCAGAAAACGCCGAAGCCAGGTTTGGTGACCATCCCTAAACTAACAGACACATTATGACCCTGTATTGGTATGCCGCATATGCCCATGGAGGTTCATGACACCAGCAGAGCAGCCTTTTGACCGCTCTGGTCCGGGTCACACCCAGTGTCAGCGCGGTTGTTTAGGGGCAGCGCGAGCGTGACTTATGCCTGCAGTAAGGCTTCCAGGCTCGTCGTGTGATGAATGAAGTCTGAAGATTGGGAGATTGCCCTTACGGTGCAGTGAGGGGAAATTCCAAACAAGACCGAAAGTGGCAGTACCAAACCTACGGGCGACGCAAATGTAAGGCTTTTGTACAGTGAGGGATTGTCCAAGTATCCACCCAAAAGATGTCGTCGTATGTCATCAACAATGGCACAAGTCCACCCTTTCGGCAACCTGACTAAAAGATCAATTCAGTCAGACAGTGGCTAGAACAAAACAAGTGCCTTGCATTGGTGGTTCGGAATGCTGGGAACTAGGTCTTCAAAGAGATTCCCGAAAGTTGTTGCAGCAGGTTAGATTCCTTTTCCCCTCACAAGTTTCAGTTTTTCTTCTAGAAAACAATGAGGATTCTGTATCACAATGGGGGAACCCGATGATCTGAAGACGCCAAGTTGAGCCTAATCCTGGATGTGGATCCAAGTTTCAATATAAGATTCACTATTTTGGACAAGGATAGATTCAGAGTTTTTTCACATTCCTGGGTCATTTTTTGTTGGACCGTTCCAGAGGATCCAGTTCCGCCTCAAGCATGGCCTTGGCTTGGGTCAGGGATTCCATTTCATCCGAGCGAGCCGATTGCCTTTGCCAAGTCGCTGTGCTGATCCCCAGCAACGCATGGGTGCTCGGCTGCATCTGAAAATGCTTAGTACACCCCCAGTTATAGCTATTCCAATGAGAAAAATGACAATGAACCCCATGGATTTAGGGGTGCGTTCCCCTAAACTTTCAGACAAACCCATATTGACGGTATGGAATCTGGTGAACCCAGCAGCATGAACTCAATGCCTGGAGATTGTTATCATCTTCACGGGATGAAGTTCTTGACTGCCGCGCCTCTCATCGAAGCGCTTCATGAGAATGTCGCATTGATCCTTGAGGCTTTAAGAAAGACTGGTGTCGTGGAGAACCGGTTGACCGTCAATTGTTTTTCTAGGTGCTTCAGGTCAATATATGGTGGCCCGCAGCACCATTTCCTGTCTGTAAGGGACATCAAGGGATTTTGGACTAGCCATTCTTCCGAAATCACCTCTCACCAACTCGGAATCCCGTGTTTTCTCAGCATTTTTCAAGACATCAACACACCAGCCACCCGCCAATGCTGTGCCCTTAATCGCCCAGTGGCGTGCAGATGTCGCTTCAGCGTCACCAGTTCATCCAACTTGGTGCCCAAAGCATCCTTGGCCTGACGTGCCTGAGAACGGCTGCTCAAGGATCTGTTGGTGGGAGGAAGGTGGAAAATCGTTCATACCCAATGGGTGGTAGGTGTGGAAACCGCAAACGCGTCTTGGTGTAGCCAACCCTGTGTACCTTTTAACTTGTTTTCCGAATGGTGTTCTAAAAATCTATCCGCCACCAAACATATATATATATATGTGTATATATTACATAGCTACAGGTAGAGAAGAAGTCCGCATTGTAGCTAACACAATTCTCAGCTTTCTCGGCACTCAGTTGGTCAACTGGGCACGGCTCAAGTTCTCCCAGCTCTGGTGCCTCCACCAAAGAAGACTCGGCAGCGCCCTTCTCCTTTTCCTTGGTGGTCTTCTCCTTCAGCTTGGTCTTGATGGCTGCCTGGTCACCACTTCATGGTGCTGGCACTTTTTCCGGAACCGTAAAATTTTCAGAACATGTTTGAACTTAAAACAAGAAATTCAACAAGTTCAAGAAACGTTCCCATAGCTCTCCATAGCCCCAGAGCTTCCAACATCTTCCAACTTCATCGCCCGAGCCAATTCAGCCGAGCTTCGGTGGTCGTCTTGGCAAAGGCCTTACAGCCGGAGTCCACACAGGTATCAAATCCCCAGTTGTTTGTTGGTGTATCTGCCCCTCAATTTGTTGCACCAACATCTCGATTCTTCGTGGTGACATTCCAATGTTTGGGAGGTTGAATCCTCGGTTTTTGAGTCAAATCCCCTATTTTTGGCAGGTTGTTTCCTCGATTTTGGCTGGTGAAATTGCCATTTTTCCTGGTGATTGCCTTCATTTTTGCCGGTGATGAAGATTCTCTTTTTGCTGGTAAACTCCAATTTATTGCTTGGCTATAAATCCTGATTTTTTGGGCACCTTCCCCACACTCTTCCAGTGCCTCATAGTCCTTCTGGGCCGACGTCTCCGCGTGGGTGGCCTACAGTTCAAGCGGTTTTTCCTATAGATTTCCTCTTAGGGAAGAATACCCCGCCACAGTTCACCACAATGGTTTATTTATCTTTACAACTTTCAAGCTAGGATCGTGCGTGAATATGTCTATTTTGTCCCCCAACTCTGGCCATGTGTTTTCGATTAGATGCTGTAACCCATAGCGGTTTTCCAGGATCATTTCCAGGAAACTCCAATATGTCAATGTCATTGAATCAGTTTAAGGGACATTTCACAGGAAACGCACCGATCTGTTTCCTGTAGATCCCCTGAACCAATCCACCAAAAACGTCCCCGCGTTTTACGGTTCGGTTCCGCCTCTGCTTCCATGGCTTTGGCGTCAGCGATGAGTTTCTGAAGCATGCTGAGGACCTGAGCTGGGTGGTTTGAAGCACCTGAAAAAATGCAACAGATCTAGTAGGTCTAGTAGGAATGATCCTATGAGGGAAAAATGTCATCTGGAACCACCAGAAACAGCGGATTCTTGGGGGTCAAATTCGACAGGAAACATGAAAACATCCAACTGTTTTGATTTCTGGTACAATCCCAGCCAAGTGTTTTTGATGTGAGCTTTGGGTAAGTCACTCTACCCCCACATGAGATGATTCAGGTACTAAGAATGACCCACAAATGAAGCTTGCAAGGCCTCAAATGCTTGGCCCATAGCAATGTGGGGATGCTGCATCGATGCCCCAGTGATTTCCCATACATTTTGGAGCCGTTTCAACCTTGATCAACTGGCTATGTTATTGGGTGATGATTGCAAGTGTGCTACAAAAAGCTCAAAAAATGTAAATCAATCGAAGGACTCTATTTACATTAACAAATTTCACCAACAGCTTTCGGCAGCAGAACATACAAGAGGTCAAAAGTAGTAGCTATAGTACGCGGATTGTAAGGTCCACACACCGAAGCTGGATTGCTCTTTGTAGTCCTTGCACCGGTTGGATATCCAACACAGCTGCCAGCCACAGTCAGCAACGGACAAAAAACTGGTCAAAACAGTCAAACTACTGGATATATATATAAGTTGCAAATGATGGGGTGGAATAGCCAACAAATGAATACAGATGACTGATAACTTTGAGACTTTGGGTCAAAACCTATGATACGATCTTGTAAAAACCAGGGTACCAGGGTCAATTGATCCATAGCCATATCATCACACTGAGAGTAGATAGAATATCCGACCAGGTGATCTTTTACATGTGTTCTTCCCATTTCGGACAGTTTTTCTTGTTGATTTCATGATGTATTTCTTTAGGCCCACGATCTTTGTCTCGATCCTTGAACTCGGGCTCACCATCGTCGCTCTTGGCTTGAATGAAGGCAGCCTGAAACTCTGGTGCGATTTTTTGGAGAGAGACTCCAAGCTTGTTTGTATATCATGATATCATCAATCAATAAAAACAAACGAAAAAAAAAAATCACCAATCGAAAAATGTTTGCCAACAAGACATTGGAGTTTGGTCATTAAGAAAAAGTGGTTTCATCGACAAGAAGGGGAGATCTACAATAGTCAACAAAACGGGGTAAGGCCAAGCCTGTGCTCATTACCCCAAGAGGTGATCATTGCCCTCGCGATTTTTCAAATCCCCCATGTACAGATGACTTGATCTGTTCAAAATCATGAAGTCTGACTGCCGGCAGTCAGATTTCTGGAGGGTACCCTCTGGTAAATTAACATAGACCCTGGCAGATAGGGGTTGGAAGACTAGTTTCCATTAAAAATTGGTGATTTTCAGGGTCTATGTTTATTTAACAGAGGCCAATGGAAAAATGAATAACCCAAGACAATCAAGAAGCCCCGCAAAGTGATAGATAGTGATTGTTTTTTTTCGTTGGATAAACATGGAAATATCAAAGGGCACAACAAATCCCGCTGAGCTTTTGGTGGATGATATCCACATTGACTTTTGGCATATTCCCATGAGTATCCCACTGTGGGTAACTCGATCCACCTTAGTGTTGCTCTTCAATGTGTATTTTTGTAAAATCCCAGTCTCTGCTGGTTCTACGGTAACTTCCACAAACCCATACTGTTTAACTTGCAGCTTGAACAGCAAGAAAACTAAGTGTTTGCTTAAAGACCCTCACCACCAATCAATCCCCATTTCTGTTGGTCAAATTCTGATCTTTGCTGGTCCCATGTCCTGTCTTGTTTAGAAAAAAAACTCCAGTGGCCCAGCTGCCTCATTCTCTTTGACATAGAACTTCTTCAACGAAGTCATGGCTTTCTGCAACAGCAGCTGAGTCTGACGTTGCTCCGTGACCACCGTCTGGAACTCCTAGCTATGAAGGCTTGGTGAAGGGGTGGCAGCAGTGGGTTTTACCAGCTATGGGCAATGAGTCATGAGGTTAGTTCTTATAATACTTGCCAATAATTCGTTAATAATGATTACCACTCAATAATGTATTAGTGCAGCAAACCCAATGCCATAAACCTACCACGTTTTTTTCCGCCCTCAGCATCATGAGACTCCCACGGTTCGCAGCGGGCTGTCCTTGTTTTCTTTCTCTCGATTCTGGCCAGCCAGTTGTGTCTGCTTGTTCATTTCCGCCACCTGCCGGGGCCACCCAATCCCAAGCTGACGAAAAGGTCAGACGTCGAAAGGAGTCGAAAAAGGAGACCGGCGGAAGTGGCTTAAACCCGTTTGACGTTTGATACTTGTTTTGTCTATTGGGGATCTTCTTCCCAAACCATGGTTGAGAAGTTACTAAATATTTGAAACTAGCAACAAGAAGATGGCCCAAGAAATGATATCTGCAATGTATGTGTTGCAAAAACACTGCAGCTGAGTTTACAACATGAGATGACCCAAAACAAAAACGTATGCCATGGTTAAAAGATGATGTATTGGTCTGTGGTCGTCCCACCCTCATGGATAACCCCCCATGAGAAAACAACCCCGAACTCATGTCTACATGATCCAACTTTTGACCCTGGGACATATATCCCACTATGTATGTATGTGTATATATATAATATATAATATATAATATATAATATATTATATAATATATATAATATAATATATAATATAATATATATATATTATATATAATATATATATTATATATATATAATCTCACACAATATCCCCAATGATATCCCATGAATTCACCCTTTGTTCTTCACCTATTTATCCCCAGACATCAAAAATGCATCGCTGGCCTCATCCTCCAGAGACCTCGGGCGGGTGTGGCTTGAAACCCTCAAGGCTTCACTGGCAAAACATGGTGATTTCACCAGCAAAACACTGGGATTTGACCCAAAAAACTCTTGGGGGTTAATAAGTGAAGATCTCAGCTCCTTTCTGCTTACGACTTTTGTTGTCTAAATCCCATCTTGGAATCTCCCAAGCCTCCTACCGTTCTTCCTGGCCATCAACTCAGTTTGAATATGTTTGAATCCTTCATCTCCAGACCCATTCACCGCGCCACTTCGACCTGTATCTTCATGATAGCTCCCCTGAAAACCCCAATGATGGTTGATTGTAACCTTTGGGAGCTAGGGGTGTCTAATCCCATTGATGGATTTTATCCAAAAGCTGGATGGTTGAACACGGACCAATGATGGGTTATTATCTAGGTCCGTGTTCAACCTTTGGGATTATAATCCTTAGTGTCTATTCATTTTACGATATTCCCAAACATAGATCCAGTATGATCCAGTTATATCCCCAAAACATCCCGTATTTCGTTCGTTGATTCTCCCAGCTAGAAACCTCCATCGACATCCCAGCCATGGAGCTGGCGACACCCAAGGGTAAACTATTTTTTCATACCATGAAAACCCTCCCATCTTGGCTAGTTAAATTCCATTCAACCCCAAGTTTTGAGCTTCAAATCCCCATTAAATCCCAAGTGTTTCTTAGTTAAATTCCATTCAACCCCAAGTTTTGTGACTGAACTCCCCCTGAAATCCCCATCTTCCGGGCTGAAAACCCATCCAGGACCAGGCACTGAATCTCGGCCACCAGCTGCGAGGTCTTGCTTTGGATCGTCTCCAGCTCGGCCACCTTCTGCTGCTCCGTGAGGCTCTTCTCCTGGGAGAAAAAATGGACCCTGGGATTTAGGGGGACTGAATGGAGATAAAATAGATAGGATAGGATAGGATTAGGATTAGAGAGGATTAGAGAGGATTAGATAGGATTAGATAGGATTAGATAGGATTAAATAGGATTAGATAAGATTAGATAAGATTAGATAAGATTAGATAAGATTAGATAAGATTAGATAGATAGATAGATAGATAGATTGATAGATTGATAGATTGATAGATTGATAGATAGATAGATAGATAGATAGAATAGATAGAATAGAATAGAATAGAATAGAATAGAATAGAATTAGAATTAGAATTAGAATTAGAATTAGAATTAAATAGAATAGAATAGAATGGAATAGAATAGAATGGAATAGAAAGATAGATAGATAGATAGATAGATAGATTTAGATATACATAAAATGATATAAATGGATATATTGGGATATATAACCTACTTTTGACTTTGGAACCCCAAAATGGCAATATCCGAGTGCGGAAAATTATTTGACCCCAGGAGGCTCCATGATCCTGAGTCTCCAGTTTGGTCTTCTGCAACTCCGCGACACACCAATCCTGGAGCGAGGTTCTGACAGTTGACTGGGGCTGATAGCTTGGGATCATCATGACACGTACTTCAAGACTATACTCCGTCTCGCTCTCTCAGAAATCATGGCCTTGGCTTGTTGCTTTTCAAGCAGTACAATCCATTCACAAGCTGTTTCCAACCATATCACAAGATGTTGATCACAAGATCATTCTGTTTTTGGGTGTGCCATGGCCGCTTTTTGTGTTTGTACTACAATTTAAGTTGGTCACAGCCACATCTTTCCATCCCATTCCTTGTTTCATTGCTTGCATCCGCATCTTTGCTCGCAAAGTCCTCTTTCTTGTTCAACAAAATTCATCATTTCCGGCGAAATCTTCAGGTTTTTTCAGGTTTTATGGTGAAAAATGTTCAGGCGCCTTCTTTTTGACCTCTGCCGCCTGCTGCTTTTTGAGGTCAGCCTAAAGCAGCAGATGGGTGCTTCAAAGGACTGGCAACTGTCGTCGCCTTTCGCCTAGCATCATGACCATCCAAGTTTATCCAAGTTTTGGATCCGAAATTTTGAGCCCTACCCCATTTTCCATCCATTTTATCGCATCCTCTTCCCCACCAAACCATCCCAGCAAAGCCTTCATTTCATCAATGGCCTTCTTGACACTCTCGAAGGTGTCCAACTTCCTAGCCCAGTTGTCAGTTGGAACCCCAAACTCTATGAATTCCTATGAATTCCATTTCCAAATTCCTATGACTTCCTGCAAAGCTTGGATCACCCCATTGCTGCCATTGCTCTCCATCTCATTTTGTTCCACACTCCATGACTTTTGATTTCTGCAGCTGCAAGTCCCCAAAAAACGGGATACCGTCCTCTACCGCCCTACCCTCTGGGATTCCATCTGGGATTCCCCACACGCTCATAGCCAATGTGGTCAAGGCGCTCGCCTCGTGCTGTTTCAAGAAGCTATTCGAAGGATGAGATGAACGGCGGCACATCAATCTGTACCCTTCGGTTCAAGCCTGGTATGGATTCCATTGGATTCCATTGGATTCCATTGGACTCGTGGACTACGGTCCAATCCCCATTGAACTAGAAAGTATGGGCAGAACCTTAAGTTGAACTCCTGGATCCCATAGCAGCCATAGCATCCCCATCTTTGCCAGTGAAAAAATCCCCAGATTGTGATCCCAAAACCATCACCATGATCATGGCCATCTGAAGGTCCCGGCGTCCAATTTCTCTCCACTGGCAGCCAGCACAGCTGCAGCACGTGTTTGGCGGCTGTCCTGAGAAGACACCTGCGAATCTGGAATTCCCAGTGACTGGCGACCACGGATGAACCCTTCAAGAGCGACCACAAAACAAGGGGGATAGACAGCTGGCTATTCTTTTTGGAGCCCTTCAACATGTCACCATCCACGTAAGCACGCCAACCCTGTCAATGGAACCAAGAATATTATTTTCCTATGCAGTAGGCGACTCACTTGCGAAGAGCAAAACACCCATTGCCCTCTAACAATAATATCGATCGAAGAAACAACTTGTGGGCCACATTCAAGGAAACAACTTGCGGGCCACATTTTCCCTGCACCATATCAGGAAGGAACATTAAGGGGAAGGAAAAACTCTTCAAAATCAACACGAAGTGTGGGCAAGACGGACCCCGGCCGCTCAGCTGTTTTCACAAAAGACAGCTACGGTGGACCTACTGCACGGCTTAGCTACGTCTAGCTACAGAAGCAATGGTGGGTCATATACCCTCTAGTAATCAAATATGGCAATTAAAAATATCCGTCAAGTTTCACCAGGAAAATCCTCGGAAAAACTCCATCATCAGATCACCAGAGGACCTGCAGGAAGGAGCTGCTAAAGGTTTTGCCGAAGTTCTCGCGTGCCTGATGCTGGCTGATGGCTTTCCGGAAGATAGATCTACCATGTTGTGCAAAAATGTTGGTTTCGTTCGAAGAATTGGGATTTAACTGCGTTACCAGCATTAAAGAGGATTAATGGTTGAAAAATATCTTCCACTCAAAAACTAGAAAAATGTCATCCCTGTTTTCACCGGGGTATCTTTGGTGAGAGGAAAACTGCCACTGCCAACTGCCGGAATCTGCTGCCACCACCATCATCGTTATCATCGCTACGAGGATAGACATACCAATAATGAATAACAAGAAGCCATTATGAGTAATAATGACGAACGATGATAATAGTAGCAAAAATACTCATAACCATAAGAACAACAAATAATAAGATCTCTCAACATAGTGATGATTATTGTTAGTATATACATGTATATTCCATTATCGTAAAAAATGGTGTCACCATGACTACAACGATTGTTGCTAGTACCATAGTTACTACTACTTTTGTCTTTACTGTTACAATCATGATAGCATTTTTTTTGTTGGTAGAAATTTTAGTGATGATACTAGTAAGAATAACATAGAATAACTATTGCTAGCATGATTACAATATGATACAATATGTAATGATTTAGGATTTTTAGTAGGAAACCCTTCAGCATTTGAAAAACGAAAAACCGCCTCGTCGGCAGTCAACACCTGAATGGTCTGGCTGACTGCAGCTTGCTCCTCCCGGCGCAGCTTGCCTGGGCAGGGCAAGCTGAATGATCTGAAAATGTGGATTTAACCATCAAATATGCGGATTTAAGCATGCAAAAATGGAGTTAAATTGGATCTATATATAACCATGAACAAATCGGGATTTAACTACAGAAAAATGGGTTCAACAATCGGAAATGGTGGTTTGAACCAGCCCAAATGGGCATGAACCAGCAGAAATTGGTACGAAACTGCTCAAATGTGAGTTTGACCAACAAAAACAGCAACGATTGAGGGTTGAAGCAACAAACAAATCATGTAGAAGTTTGGTATTTCCTGCAGATTTCCAAGGGTTTGACCCACTTGGGTATGGAACACTGAGGGGGGAACAAAAACCAAGGGGCATAAATGAGGCCACCAGCGAAGTGGGTATGCAACCACAAGAAATCGGGAGTTTCACGAGCCAAAAACATGGGGGGAAGATCGTCTGCCGACGATCTTCCCCCCATTTTTTTGGCTCGTGAAACTTTTGACCCAGGGTCTTGTCATTTTTTGGTAGCAAGGCACCTCGCTTCTCGTAATCGGTGTCCATGGCCGCACATTTCGCCTGCACTGTAAAAGACGGACGGGCTTGGGAGGTTGACATCTTGGAAACTTTGGTGGATCATGATTATTATCGCATTATCCGTATCTTTCTTGGTTGAAACCCCAAGTTCTCTGGCTTGCAACCTGGCTATCCGATTTATCCCCAGTTTGTTCTGCTCTTTTGCCCCAGCTACCCATCCTCCTGGGGTCGCAGGCCTTGACCTCTTCACTCACAGCACTGTCTGCTTCCAGGGCTGCGGTCGTATCTTTCATGTCCTGTGACATTCCCATGGATGTTTTCCCTCCAAGTGGAAAACTGAAATGGAAAATAATGATAGACTCATAGACTATGAGATTTTAGGGGTTTTTGACTGTTGTTGGCCGGATAGAGATGAACCCATATGTAGCAAGACCCGAAGATATGGACGTTGGAAGCCTGGAATTATCTGGGAAATAACATCTGCAACATCCTAGAAACAACTGTTCTATCTGCAGGTGCCAACAAGAAAATCAGATATTGAAGGGCAATTGTCCATTGACATGTTAGATTACCGGAAGGAATGCGCAAAACTGGGATAACCCCTGAAGCTATGCAGAGGTTCTTAAACCGGTCAGTTTGGGGATCATGCCAGATGCAAAAGTCGTGGCAGATTAATGTTCCAGTTCTGGCAGAGTCCGTTGAACTGGTCAATTCCGGCGCACACTTGGGGTTAAAAGTGGATATGTATATACATAGCTGACATAGCGTGTATATATATATATATATACTTATACGCTTTGTGTACCCATAATTCTAGGAGTTATATCATATCATATCACAACTTCTGGATCTTATCACCATAGTTATACCCATCTTTTTCCACCCCAGTCCTGCACCCCCAGTCCTACGCCCTGATTTCCCAGCTCTCCACCTGCTTGCTCTGCGACTTCTCCAAGTCTGCTGCGGCTTTTTGCTCTTTTTTGGCCTGACAACACACAGGAATGGAAGTATCAAGGAAGTACCGGGAAAAATGGTGATAAACCGAGAGATTTTGGGGGGTTCCAAATTTGGAAACGCTTTTTCGGCGCCCAAACTCGGCGCAGGTCGGATGGCAAAGGGATTGATGGCAGGTCGGTCGCTTCCTCCAGTTCCCTACAAACTCGGCCTCCAACTGCTTCTTGTCAGCTTGGAGCTCCTCAGTTTTGGCCTTCACCAAGCCTTCATGCGCCTGGCTCCAAGCTCCCCAAGCGGTGTTTACAAAGAATTCCATGCTGTTTGCCATGTCTTGTCCGTCTTCAATCCACCGGTTTGGCTAGCAATATCCAAGAATTGTTGGTTTTGTATGGTTTTCTTAAATTTGTCTGGTCAGTTTTGTATGTTTTGTGGATCTTGTTGGTCTTGTTGGCTTGATTTCACTTGTTGGGGGAGCCAAAAAGCCGCAGCTTTGCACAGGCAGCACCTTCTTGTCCTCGCTTTCCTGCTTTTTCAGGTCCGACAGCTGCCCCTCGAAGCTGTCCTGTCGACTCAAGGGTTGATCTCAGCTCGCCTCAACCGAGAAAATTGATACAATGGATTGACGTAGGTGAAAAGTTGCATAAATCAATGGTCAACCTGGAATCTGTTCCCGGAAAAACTATACATATAACATGTCATATATATATGTATATGTATATGTATGTATATATGTGTAAATATATATATATATATTTAAACACCCCTTTGATCCAAGTCCCTTGGATGCTCCCCAAATCCAGCGGCATCCTTGAGACCAGTGAGCACTCCAGCAACTCCATCAATGGAACTGGGCGCCTGCTGTAAGAACTCGGACTCTGACCTGCCCAGAGTCGATCCCTCTGGATCCCACTGCATCCCATTGGTCACCCTGCAGATCCCAAAAATGAGCCAAAGACCCTCCGGGAATTTTCCCATTAAAACCTCCATTTACAGAGGATTTTCAGCCATGTTTGATTCCCGGAGGGTAATCAAAGCAGTCGAGATCTTCACCTACCCATTTTCGGGGCAGGGTTTGGACACCCAGATCATCTCAGAAACCAAACCATAGGCTCAATGGGTTGATACCTGAAGTAGAGTTCTGAAGCCGATCAGATCACAGTGTGGGTCTGTTGGGTATCTTGTTGACCATTTTGGTGGAAACAAGTAATCAATCACCAAACAAGGGAAAAGACCAGCGTCATTTCTGGTGGCTCGGGTCATCAAAACCACCATCGTCACCGGCCTGGGATTCAACAGTTCCTCCACCTGCGAGTTGGGGTTGCCAGGGGGCACCTGCCTGTGGCTGGTTTTTCTTCGCCCAAACCATGGCTGCTCACCATACCACTGGTCCTACTTTAGAGAGGCGCGAAAGGAGTCATTGCGCAAAATAATAACTAGAGGTGTCCTATCCGTTGTCCTATCCGTAGCCCATGGTTTCAGATCCTATAGACGATCAGTGGCGGGTTATCGGCATCCCAATGACTTGATATCTATATATATATGTATGTACACAGATACATTGATGGATAGTGTATGTACGGACGTACGTATGTATGCATTCACTGGTTACGGAGTATGATACATGCACGAATACCCTCTGGTAAACTAACATAGCAATGGAAAATCACTATTTTTAATGGGTAAATCCACTATAAATGGCCATTTTCAATAGCTATGTTAGTTTACCAGAGGGTAAACCAAACGATGCCAAAACACATGTGATTCCTACGGTTCCTACATATCTACGGGCTCCAATTTTCGGCTCGCCTCGCTGCGTTGCGCGTCGTTCAGCAGCCGTTCCTGTGGCATTGGTTTTGGTGATCGATAGACATAGAAATACTTAATGACTTCATGTCAGATGTTGAATATTTCGATATAGACATATCTATAAACTAGATATGTGCAAAGGATGGGAACAATTATTGAATATTGAATAGTGGAAAAGTGTCATGCTTTACCACAGAAAGTTACCCGAATGGTTGTTTCCCAGGACCTGAAAACTGTTAATGATCTGTGCTGGTGAAGTCAAATCGCTACGAAAAACTCCGCCATCTCAAGAATAAGCACTGCATGCATACAGACCGTCGAAAAAGGTAGATGGTTGCTGGCCGGCTGTGCCACTCTACGTGACGACTTTGGTTGTTCGCATACTTCTGCTGACTTATTGGGTATTTTGTCCATGCTCACGGCTCAAATCAATATAAATTAATGCGCCTTTCCCTGCTATCAAAGTCGCCCATCATTTGGGGATCGAAACTGGTGCTTGGATGTTCATTCCCCATATATAGTACAATAGGTCTAGTCTTGACTCATCCATAGGTTTTGTATATAAATGACTAGCATAAATGAATAGTGCTCATATCCCCACCTGCTAGTTGCAATTATACATATATACATATATATATAATACATATATAATAATATTATAATATATATATATATATTGACATATAATATGTATATATATATATTATATATATGTATAATATATATATTACCAGTTTACCCATGATTTCTTCCGAGGCGCATGTCTCAGCAAAACCATCTTCAGCTGAGTCATGGCACTAGCCATCCGTCCCTGGCCCAAAGGAGGTCCAAGAGGCCATGGCCATCCATGGCCCATTTCAAAAAAGCGAAAAAGCGATGATTTTCCTTTGAAAAATGAGTGGTGTTCCATAGCAAACTCCTAAAATTGTGAAAAAAAAAACAAAGCGTAGCCACTTAGACTGCAGCTTCTAAGGCGTTCAACCGCATGATTGTTGACTTAAATGTTCCATTTGTGATGGTTAACAACCCCATGGATTGTGGTTGAGTGGGTGCTTGTTCTCGAGGATGGCGCAGCAAATGTTCAGTGCTTGGATGATGAAGCGTTTTCACTCTTCAACCGCAGTTGTTGGTGGAACCCTTACAATGGGTTTCCAATACCATCTACTAACCCTGGTGGGCCCAGTGTTTGGCCACAAACCCCCCAGGTCCCCACCAGGTCCCCAAGTCCCCTAGCCCTGGAGGTCTGCAGAAAGGACGATTTATTGGTGCCTCAGATGGCACGAAAATCCTCTATGGAACATCTGCTGACCCCTTTATTGAACCAGTCCAGCAATGGTTTGTGAGTGCGTTCATGCAAATGGTGCAACATGCTGAGTTGCAACGGAATCAGAAGCCTTTCTGCTCCGAACAAAATATGGAACTTTGACTGGTCAGAAATGGTCCGAAGCTAACCCCCCAACCCCCAATTCCATCAGATTATCATCATGATCCCCATTAAAATTGCCATGTTCCCAGCAAAATTCCCTGCCACCACCCCATCCCTTGGAGCACCACACCGATGGCGTCCAGCGCCTTGTCCACTGAAGTGGCGGACTCTGTGAGATCCTGGGGATGCTGGAAAAAACCAACCAGAAAGGGGAATATGATGGGGATGTTATGTTTAATCAGCAAACATATCAAAAATTGTGATTCAATGGGATTTTTCATGAGATATTTTTTTGGGATTTAACCAGCAAAAATAGTGATTGAATGAGATTTTTCCTGATCTGAAAAGGGGATATCATGGGATCAATTGTAATATTTGGGAAAATTGCGCTTGGGGAGAAAGGAATTCTGCCTGATTTCAAAAAAAACGACTCATTTTCAAAAAACTCACTTGGAGGGAAGGCGTAAAGAACTCTACAAGCTGACATGGCCACCCCAATGCCATAGTCCCTGGTGCAGTCACATCCTCCCCAAAAACATGACATTGAGCAACCCCTGAAACATGCAGATATATTGTGATCAAACCTAGCTATATAATTTGCCAGGACCTTTTAAAAAGGTCTGTTGAAAATGCCGACCACAACACCCAGTCAACCCCAGGGCTCCTTGAAATCACTCTTAAACTCAGTGAACTGCTTTTCGCGCAAGGCTTGGGCGGACTGCAAGGCCTTCTCATTGTTGGACACTTCTTCCTCCAATGGCAACCGAATGGGGATAGCACGGGACCCATGGGCGGTGATAGGTTGATCTGAGACCATCCTAGTGCCTTGGAGTCCCAGGAATAGGACGTCCGAGAGGAAACCGACTTTTGGTACCAGGATACCCCACCAAAACGATACGTTCATCTTTAGTAAAGCAGGAAAGCATGTTCTAGCTTTTAAAATTTGTATTTTTTCTTCCAGAGCCGATGTTCACGTGATATTTTTGCCAAAGCCTAGACAACAAATCAGGAGATTTCCCCAAGCACCATGTTTGCATGAATAGGTAGAAGTCATTGGGTTTTGATTTTTGACATTTGTGTGTCAAATTGCAATTTCTCTCTCAAAATCAGAATCTGGCAAATTCCCTGGAATTCCCTAAATTTGTAAAGTTTTAGTACCTTACACTTTAAAGCATTTTAAAATTCGCGTTCACCTCGGCCACCGCAATCTCCGTGGCCAGGCGAGAGCTGGTCGCTGTCAGCTCATCCATTCGAGCTTCAAGGGCCTGGTGATCAACAAAACTATCCCCCTATGACTCAACCATACTAAAACCATACTAAAACCATACACATCATATGGCAGTGTGTCAAAACCCAAGGTACCCCTTCTGTTCACATCAAAATAGCTGGGATTTATGGATGTTCATCCCCCTAAAAATGGTATTTTCATAGGTATTGATCCATACCCATATTAGTTGCTGGTTTCACCTCCCAAAACTGGATCATAATCCCGGTCAGAGTGACAGATCTGTGAAATCGCGGCTTCAGTGAAACTTGGCGGCCCTGAAGAACAGTGATTTCTCCATCAATGGTGGATATAAGTTCTCTTTCTTGAAGTTGATGAATTTTGTTTGCAAATGAGTTGGAACCCCAATATCTCCCAGCTTTCCTGGTCCATGTCCAAAATCGAGAAGCACATTAAATATGTTGGTGGAATCAGACTTCAATGAGCTTGGACAAAATCCGTGAAAGGTTTTGCATGCTGGCAGACACCTACACCAAACTATAGTTGTTGCACACCAAAATACAGCTTGGTATACCCGAACATTACAAAAATTCAAACAGCTGCAGTAGGGTTTTCTGTGATATTTTTGGTGGGATGGTTGGTGCAAAAAAAAAATAAGGATCTATATATATAGAATGACATCCCAAGACTCCCCACTGTTTTCTTGCGAAGCCTGCCTATGTCTTGCATATCACCAGACACATGAGATTCAACTCCCCCCCGCTCTAGTGCCTTGATCTTGGTCTGGGCCTCTTCTATGCTCTTGGTTTTTTCGTCTCCGTTGGTTTTGCACCAACATTGCATCTTGTCATGGGTGTCCTGAACCAAATAATCCCTTCCCCCTAGTATGGAAAACCACCTAGAAACTCTGGTCCAGTACTGGCATTATTCATATTGGGGGGCTATGTGGGTGAGGGGGAAGGGATCGCAGAATGAATTGCATCCGGAACGGCAAAGAATCTGATCTCACGAGAATGTTACAGTTGCGAAAATACTTGATATGATCCAATGCATTTCTTCCATCTCCCTAGTGATGCACCGTTCATGTCTTGCCTTGTTTGATGGGAAACTGCCAATGTACCCAGATACCAACCCCTTTTCCGCAAACTTCGCACCTCATCCTCTTTAGTTTCCTTTTCCAAATTGGATTGCATACCCTGTGCTGAAGCGCTGAAGCTGGGGCCGTCCAGATTGGCAGATTTAAAGGAAAAAACAGGCCCCTTAGAAACTGCAGGGCACGCCAAGCCGACCAAAAAGTGTTTCCCATCGTGGCTTCGTGGTTTCGTGGCCCGCAACGCCGCCTCTAAGAGGTTCACCACTTTTGTGACAGGCCTGGGGATGGTCTCCAAATAACGCAAGAATTGATGATTTTTGAGACTTAAAGCTGAATAGGGAACGGAAAAATATGGAATATGGAAGAATAAAACACGAGAGTAAAGTCGGTGCATGCTGCTCCAGATTGGGATAGTCCCCTCTTCAACCTCAGCGTATTGTCTTCTCGCAAGCCTCATGTGATTCCTGATGTATAGCGCGGACAATTCGGGCGTGTCCCCGAGAGACAGCTTTGTACACACATCACAGGGGGTAGGTGAGTTTGCACCTACCCGCGGCCGTGGTATTTCTGCAGGCTGCAGACCAACAGGGAGGCAAAGCATATGTCAGCTATGCCCACCAATCCA
>Ga0126342_10006361_pt1 | contig 20914 bp, 20 predicted proteins | sample Cyp1metagenome_FD_92528 | JGI IMG/M metagenome (GOLD analysis project Ga0126342, IMG submission 92528) | Coral microbial communities from Lord Howe Island, Old Settlement Bay, Australia - Cyphastrea 1 metagenome | ecosystem: Host-associated > Invertebrates > Cnidaria > Coral ...
AGGAAAGGGGAAAGGAAAGGAGAAAGGAAAGGAGAAAGGAAAGGAGAAAGGAAAGGAGAAAGGAAAGGAGAAAGGAAAGGAGAAAGGAAAGGAGAAAGGAAAGGAAAAAGGAAAGGAAAAAGGGAAGGAGAAAGGAAAGGAGAAAGGACAGGAGAAAGGAAAGGAGAAAGGAAAGGAGAAAGGAAAGGGGAAAGGAAAGGAGAAAGGAAAGGAAAAAGGAAAGGAAAAAGGAAAGGAGAAAGGAAAGGAGAAAGGAAAGGAAAAAGGAAAGGAGAAAGGAAAGGAGAAAGGAGAAAGGAAAGGAGAAAGGAAAGGGGAAAGGAAAGGAGAAAGGAAAGGATTTGTGTGGCATTCTAAATATTTTAAATATATTTGGGAGAATTAAACATTATTAAGGAAAACATAATTCATGTTGAAATTAACAAAAATTATAAAATACATATGCCTAAAACCTTGGACATATTTTATATGTAACATTTTTGATAATATTTTAAATATAAAATTATTTGATTAATTTTCTAAAATATTATTCTAAATTTTAATTCTTAATTTTAATTCTTAATTATATTAGAAAAATCCATAACCTTTAAAAACGTAGGACATAAAAAAAAAAAAATAGGTTCTTGGGAGAAAACCCGAGGTTTTGATTTTATTGAATTTTGGTATTATTTATTATTTATATAATCTATGATATTTGTGCATAAATCACTGATGCAGCCTGTTGCAAAACACTTGCCAATGAGATACAACGCATCTTATAGATCACAAAGATTTCATAAATTCCAAGAATGAAGCACCCTTCGCCCAACATCACCAAGTACAATCACCAAGTGATAAACCCCTCTGCGCGCCAGTGGGCATGGCATGCCTTTAGCACTCTTTCCAACGTTCTAACTATGACCTGTGGCGGTCCGCATTTTCTGGTTATTCGACTGGTCTTTCTAACCCAGTCCTCGCTGATTTGAACCGAATGGTTCAGCGGGTTCAGGAAATGTTGAACCCCGGGGAAATTCACCAAATCTGCTTTGAGTTCAGAAAAAATATGATCCAGATTGTGCCCTTTGGACATGTGTGGAAAGTAAGCCCTGTGGCTTCTGTAGCTCTGCGTCGCCAACTCCTTGTATCCATGGAGAGCAGCAAGGCCAAGAGTGGCGACCTGTTCTGCGCAAGTGCGATCCAGCCAAACATCAGACCCATACATGAGGCGCAGGCATGCGCTCATATTTCTGCAAGTCTGAAGAGCAAGCTTGATAAGACCATCATCTCCAAAGTCTTGTTGTGATGCCCAGCTTTGGAAAAAGGAGCACAAAGCCGTTGTGATGTACCCCTTGCTCCATTGCCCGTTTGGGAACGTACTTCGGTCGGGCCAGCCAAGATTCGCTTTGGTGATGGAGTAGATGTGGGCGCTCACATGGCTTTCCTCACACCATGTGAGCCACAGGGTCGACAATTATTCAAGGTGGTCATCTACATTGCTTGCTCACATATAGTCACTTGCCAAAGCTAGACATCCAGCCACAGCGATTTGCCCATCCCAAGGTGGTAGGAGTGAAAGAGGTCGTACACATAGAAGCTGGGTCTTTGGCCTGGAATGTATGGAATTTGGTTGAGAGCCGGCTCCCCGTCAAAAGGGCTTTGGACATTGCGTGTGCCCCACTAAGAAGGAAACCCGTTTGGGTCATAGTTTTCCCGCACTACACCTCGCTGGCCTGCTTGGCACAAGTGGCAGATTCCTTTTGGAACCGTTCGTGCTGTTTCGGGCCATTTCTGGCAATTGCTGTAGCTCCTGTTGAGCTGTGCAGCAGCTTTTACCAGCCATTGCCAATCTCCGCAGATCTGCAAGCAACAAGCAGTGTAGACATTGCCTTGAGCATCTCGCACCCCTTCTTCCAAAATGCCACATGCATCGTCTGCCACGAATTGCAAGATGGCATGTAGCGCTTGCTCGTCTTTTACTATTTTTGGCAGGACGCTCGTTATGAGCCTTTGCAGGTAAGTTGAACCTCCGTAGTTCAAGCGCATTGAAACATAGGGTTTTTTTTTCCGAAGCCGGTTTGCTTCAGCTGTTCCAAACCCCAGGTAACTGTACCAGCTCACCACCAGAAATCCCTGTCGCTTGCGACCACGTCCTTCATCTCCATGGCACATCAATGGTGCACATCTCGACAAGTCTACCTGGCCTGAGTCGGCACGTTGCCAAAGGGAATGCGAAGGTCTCAGTTCGCGATACCGCCTCCAGAATTCAGTCAAGATTTTCTGTTCTCGGGGCTTGTCTGAGCTCCGAAGGCCGCACAGCAGGTGCCACACATTCATCTGTACGATGAACTGGATCCAAGCTTTGAGGCTCAATACCTTGATTTCTCCAGTGTACATCATCCCTGGCAGCTTGGGAATGGAGGTCATCGGTATCGGCAGCGCAAGGTGGTATTGGCCCACCATAACGCGATGCACATCACGTTCTGAATGGGACTCGCTGCACTTGGCCAAGGCTGCAAGTCCTGGTGACATTTCAGCTCCCTTTTCACCAATATCAGCCACTACTCCTGCAGCACTTCTGATAGCGGCACGGCATGAAGAAGCCTTAGGCCGCAAGATGCACAGACACAAGGAATTATCTGTGTCCTATATAGATATATTTGGATTGCACAATGTTTGGAACTCACTCGCTTGAAATTTTTGCATGCTTTCCGACTGCATTTCCATTTTTCCCCGGAAGCCTGAAGAATGCAGGCTAGCTAGCCACTTGGATACGCAAACTTTCAGCACAACCCAAGCGCAAGCATTGTCACCTTACAATTGCATAAATTTATAACATAGGATGTGGGTTCTTCTGGAATATATCGAATGTATAATATAAACAGAGAGGGTATCTGTGATATATGAAATATATACCATTTTGAATACCGTTAATCATGCATGTGTTGGCTGTGTCCAAAAGGCAACGTTGAAGTTGCACCCGTGAAACAGTTTAGGCCTTCGGCTTCTCTTTGAAAGACCTATAAACAACATAACACATATAGGCATTCCACTCAAAGTTTTTGAGCTGGACATTGTCGCCACCGGACTTGATGTTCCGGCAGCCTGGCTTACCTTGGCATGGCAGTGGTTTTGATGTTATTGGTGTATGCCAAACATGTTCGCACATCCAAAAAATACATCGGAAAATGCAGTGTGCATGCAATGTAAATCATATATATAGTCAAGATATTGCCATATTTTTCTATCAAAGCAGCATCCAGCATAGACACGGAGTAGGGTTCATCGCTCACGTAGAGAACACACAGGGTTGTCCATTTTTCTTTTGCTGTATGGTAGCCATACAGACTATTGCACCAACGAAAAACAGGGTCGTGACAGAACCCGACTTTGAATATCATTGGGTAATGTTTCGCAAACAAAATTTCCATCGATCCCACTGCATATTTGAGAACAACACCCGAAGTTGAATGTAGGGGAGGCAACTTGAAATCTATGCAGCCAATGGATCGTGCTTCCTCCAGCATGTCTTTCAGGCCTGGAATTGATGCCAAACTGGAAGGGAACAAAGCCCACCATGTAGACACCTTGTCAAGACTCCTGGAACACGGCCTGACAGAAGGACATGCAGCTGCACACTTAATATCTCCATTTTGAGTCCGTTTTGTCGATGCCCGGAAGGCGCTGTTAATTTCCAGAGCGCTCTCCCATGCGTATGGGCCCTCAGAAGCCTTGGTGGATCTTGGTTTGTGTTGTAGATCAAGCATATATGTGTTATATATGAAACAAAGTATCAATACTATATACCAGTCGTGCATCTGAGAGTCTGAACGGTGGCATGTCAATAGATCTAGCAACTCCTCTTCCGGCGTTTCCCCGGAACCATCGCCCATAGCCACAGACCGAGGGAAAGATCACACATCGCATGGATGCATGTGCTATGAGTCGAGTTGTCATGTTGATCTGTCTCCGCATTGAAAAATGGGAGTTATTTATGTCAAGGAATCTGGTTGCCCCTAAAATGTTTGTAGGTACAAGGTGCAGGGATAGATCTGATTTATATAATTTTATATATAATTGCATTTGGGCCACATGCTGTGGATGGTCAAGTGTGCAAAAAATACACACTGATTTGTGTTGATATGTTTCCAAACTATCACGCTAAGGTGGCAACCCCTTCTCCAATGTCTTTGGCGAAGGTTTGCAGGGCCTTTCCGGCACCTGGCTCAGTTGAATGGGCCGACATATGAAACAATGTTTGTGTAAAGCTGCATGCTCCCGCGTCAAAACCACACACTGCATGGATGGGCAAACTAACATTTTTTTTTACGTCTTCAGCCCCAAGTTTCGCTGGTTTCCAACAAGCGCTGCAAGAACACTTTAAGATTGAATACTGCAGGTCAGTGTCGAGACATCTATATATGTTCTGTCAAAGCAGCACGGGTCACATTGCAAATTGGTTCGCCAAAAGAAATCATTTCCATATTAGGCTGCAGGTTGTGTAGCCTGTGATTTTCTTGCACAGGTTTCCCACAGCTGCCCCAAAGTAAACATCAACATGTGATTCTTTGGATCAATTTTTTTGTTTCCTGCTCTTTCTGGGAGGGGGAGCAGACTCAGTCGTGTCAGGTTCCTGAGCACGCTTCTTTTCAGTTCCCGTGTTTACGTTCTTACCCGGCTTACCCGACTCCTCTGCTTTGTTGTCCTTCTTCTCATATCGCTTGGCATTCCTGCGGTTGCAAAAATAGAAACATGGAAATTTGATTCTTGGTCATTGAGGCCAGGACTGGATTTTCTTCTCGATTGCCGACGCTTTGCCAGCCCTGTATGGAGGCATGGAGAGCTGTGGGAGGATAGATAAAATGCTATAGAAAGCCAATGTCCAGAAAAATAAGGTCCCAACACTATGGTAGCAGCCTTCATGCAGTCAGTGGCCTTTGACACAAACCTGGGAAGAATATCGCACCATCAGAGGAGAGATGTCTATAGGATACCGGATTAACTTGAAGTCTGAACTATAGATGTGTTTGTGTATTCAACTTCAACATTTTTAAACCAAGAAACCCATCCTTCCAGAGAGAGCTTTCACCCGTGGAGTAAACCAGTTGGCACCTGTCGTACTCGGCATCCATTTCGCCCAGGCCTTTCTGCAAGGATGCGATGTACCTCAGGCCAGCAGCCGAAATGGGCACGGTATATTTAAATTCACTAAAGGGTGCACACTATATATATTTATATAGGCTTCGCAAATGCGTTGCATGACAAAAATTATTCCTCTGTTCTATCCAGGCACCCTGTGGTGCTTTCGCATTCTGAGTAGTTCTCCCGCAAGTTACGGACAAGGGAGCGAAGCTTCCCACTCTTTTGCAGCAAGGAATCCAGAAATTTCTTCAATTTCGTGGCAGTCTAGCGAGTGAAAAACATCAAGGGGTTATTCAAAACCACCACATTTCCTCATCCTGAGATTGAGAATAATTGTGTTAACCTCAATTTCCAAAACGATATATTGCGTGTGAAATCAACAGGTCACAGGCCCAGCCTCTTGCTCTTGGCCTCCCGAGGTATCGACTGCATCTTTGGGCAGAGCCTTGTCAGCCGCAAGCCTAGCATCCATGGCCGCGATCTTTGAGAAAGCTTCGGGGTCCAGCACCGGAGCTTCATCCACCTGGTGAGAATGGTTTGAACCATTGCCATATAAAGGCATTTCATGAGAATACAAGTGTGCATTGTTCCGTTTTTGAAATTATATTCGCTCATGCATATATATGAAGCATTGCTTTTCCCAAATATAATGAATATGAAGTGTATATATAGCTATATGACCATGCCTTGCCAATCTTGCGGTGAATCTCTTCCTGAGATTTTTCCTCTTGCCGGGAACCTTTCTCACGAAGGACCACCAGGTACTCAGTAACTCCATCATACTGATTTTTCCTCCCGACAGCATGAACTCATACAAACTCCGATAATGTAACATAAAATCATTTGCACCGTTTTGCACATACCTTTCTTCACTGCACAATGGGCAAACTGACAGAGCCTTTCATATATAGCCCTGCCATACATAACAGGAATCATGAAATTTATATATACCCATGGAATCGTTGAATATACAATTGAGTTCGTATATAGAAGCATGCATTGCTGCTACCCTTGACTCCTGACGTGGGTGTCAGCTTTGGCTTCCGAGATTTTCTTCGTACCCTGGATTCGAAGCCTCAGGCAGTCTTCGTGTCCAGGTTCATTTGATTTATATTAAATTGAAAAACATGGACATATATAGCATATATATATTTACTCGATACCCATGCATAAAATATCAATTTCAGCTGCTAAGTAACTGTGACCATTTCAACTCATCACGGAGTTCTTTTTCTGATATCCACTGCTCTTCCACCACCACAGTGACGGTGTTCTTTTGCTTCACCACTATCTCCAGTTGCAGGATGAACTTTTCCCGCAAAGAAGTTGTAGCATGCAATCTTTTATATACTATATATAATAGAGATGACTGGAACTGCAGATATCTGCAGATTATATAGAATAGCAGATGTCTTCATGCTATATGATTCTCATGTCTTATTGGCCACCCATTAAATTTTCCAAATTGCAGTTGTAACACACAACACACACATAAGGTAAAATATATAGGCATGGTCCTTGTCCCAGTTTGCATCCATAAGTAGCTTTGCCATGGCATTTTGTTCTCTTTTCTTCCACTGCTCTTTGACCAATCCGGAACGTTGAGCCCTCGTTTCTTTTTGTGATCCGCGCACATCCTTCGCAATCTGGCTTTGGCTGCTTCTCGCAACTTCTCCTGCCCAGCAAGAAGCTAGTTGTGAAAACCGGCATGAATTCAAAACTAAGAATCCTGTTAATTCAAAACTATAATTATATATGTGCATTTTTGTTCTCTCAGTGTGTCTCTCTCTCTCTCTCTCTCTCTCTCCATCCCCATCTCTCCTGGCGGGTCAAGGATCGTTTCTTGGATGTCTGCCCTGGCGGCGCTGGTGGCGGCAACATCGTAGCATCAACCTGGGAAGCTGGATTGACAATGACCCCCTTTTTTCACTAAAATAGGCTCATGCTAGAATGACTGACCTTTACATAAACATTGAAGCCTGTTTCAAATATACTTGATTTCTTGGTTTCCAGCCTGTGTATTGTCAGCATCATCGGGATCGGTATCTCCACGAGCTGGAGAAGCAATGGGTCTGGTTCCCCGAGCCTCCCATAGAAAGATAAGAAATCAAAAGATTTGTCCAAGCCTCCCAAGATTGGCCCAGGCCTCTGGTGGCAAAGCAGTCTCGGCATCTTCAGGAGGAACAACGGTGGTCTTGAGACCAGCAGCCGCCAATTGCTCTGCTGTTGCCTGGAAATAAATTTCTAAAATTTTTCCATGGATGATCAGATAAGGAACTATATAATTTAATACCATATTGCAGAAATTTATATAAGACCCAATTGACTCTGTTATGTGCCTGGTGCCGCTTGGAAATATCCCACCTCCAGGGTCTCAGCGCTTGACATGTCGTCTGGAATCTCAATGGTGGGCACCTGGCCAGAATTCAGAGGGAGGAGAATCCACAAGATTATTTGGAGGGTAATTTGGGCCCTCCATAGGGCAACCATGCATAAGATAGAAAACCGGGCACCTGGTCGGTCACAGCGGTGGATGCCAATTTTGCAGCTTCCATAGCCTCCAGAGGCAGAAAGTGTGTTGAGATTCAGATTGACCATTTATCATTATATAAAAATTTGACCGGTGATTTTCTTTCATGGATATGTGAAATGCAGTGAGATTGTACATGATGCTGTGAATTTTCCTTAAAAATCTTAAGATCTAAAACCCGAAGGAAAAAGAACAGGGGTGCCTGAATCTGCAATTCTAGTTCCTTTTCTTCTTGCTCCAACTTGGCCGCTTCATCTAAGACATGGTTCACGCCCTCTTGGAGCGTATCACAGCTCCATACACGAGAAGACGTGGCAGCCACGGACATGTCCGGTCAGCCACTGGTGCCCTATGCTTCTTGATATAAAATGCTTTGAAGAAGAATTTTGGCAATGTAGAATGGCAAGACTTTGACCAATCTCATCCTTTTTGATAAAAAAACCAAAATGCAAGCGTTATTTTTCTTCACCCTTTGATCACTGCCCCGAGGATGCATGTTCGGCATCATTGTGTGCAAATGAATTGCATGAGCTGCTTCAAAAAGGCCGTTTTGGCCCACTTAGATTGCCCTCAAAAGCCATATAAAAAACCCATCTTTTTTCTACGGGTTTTCTACGGGTTTCCTACGGTTTAAAAAAACCGGGGTTTTCCTAGAAAACTACGTTCTACGGGTTTCTACGGGATTTCTACGGGTTCCCTACGGGTTTTCTACGGGTTCTAGATTCAGGCCCCAAAAACCATCAAAAAAATTCATTTGGGCGAACAAAGATTGATAAAATTCACCAAAGCAGAATCAAATTTGGGTTTCTATCTCCATAATCCGGCCCCCAGACCTAGAAAAGGTCACCGCGTGGACATAGAAATTCCCAAAATTGCAAAGAAAATTGTATATTCAGATTTGGGGACCCTCCACGCAATGACCCTTTGCTTCTGTTTGGCTTTTGAAGGCAAACCAGCATGTATCTATGCTAAGCTACTTAGGTTTTGGCATGAGATGACTCCATTCAGCTGGAATGACCAAACCCTTGTTCCTTTTCAAGTAGCTGAAGACTTCCTCCAATTTGGCGAAGCCAAGGTCGAAGCCCTCTTCCGGAAGGGCTGCAAACGACTGCTGGGCTGGTGGAAGAGGCCCCGACTCTGGAAGTGGTGGTTGACCACATGCTGATAAAACGAGGTCATCGTATAAATCGACAAGGCATCGCCCAAACTTCACAGTGTACTCCCTGAGAATTCAAAATTGGAATTCAAGAAACCCAGACATATCATGGTGCTGATCCCTTGTGTTGAAGTCAATTTCATATATTTGTGGAAAATCTTTGCGCAATTTAATGGGGGTTTAAAGGCTCAACCCAAAGTACATAGTTTTGATCTTCATGGTTTTATATAAACGAAAATGGTGCTTTAGTGTATTTCGATCTTGTAGGAAAAAAGGGTGGAAAACAATTGCCCAATCAATACCCAGGATCTCAATTTTCTTGAGGGCTGCGGTCCCCTTGTAGCAAATCTTACCACTTTTGGATTTGTAAGACACTGCTGTTTGAACCTTTTGTCGGTTGCCACCCCGATTCTTCCATTGCAAAACACCTTTGTCCAACATACGAATGTATGGAGAATTGCTGTATCCGAAGTGGCGTTTCGGTGTCGCTGAAGCATAGTGCACCATCCACCATCCGACTCGAAATACCTGGATGGACAAACAAAGGTTCTTGTTGCCATGGGGCTATATATGTAAAATTTCTATATATAGGAAAAATTAGGAAATATATAAACATCCGATTGGTGCAAAATTATTTGCTGAATTGAATTGTATGCTGCTGCACTTTGACATCGCATCCTGTAAAGAAGATCCAGGAATTCATTGAACATTGGATAGAACTCAAGGTGTGAGTTTCGGGGTTGCTCCAGCCCGAAGGTCCCTCCGAGAATCACCACCAAAATCATCAAGTAAATGGTCCTTAATTGAAGGCAATGAGATACGGGTTAGGTGTTTCGGGATGACTCTTTGTAACCCCCATAACCAGGTAAACACAAATTACATGTTCCCCTTATTTCAGAGTTGGGAATCCTTTGCCAGTTGAGGTGAAATATAAACAGAAAAATCAATGGCATTTATATAAAGATGTATACATTTCATTGTATTCTGGTGGAAATCCCAAATTGCCATTTTGAAAAACATATATAATCTCCTGATATGAAATTTAAAGGGAAAGGTCCGCTCCAACATTGCATTGCTGGTCGAAACAGAGGCATACTCGTCAAAGCCTACAGAGGCACATGGGCACCGGTGAGAAATCCCGGCATTGATCGAGGTCCACGAAGCACACTTAATGGCAAACATAGCCAGGAATTTGTCAAAGCGACACTTGAGAATTGAGGCGATGCATACCCTGATCTGGTTGAAAATTGATTCAGAACATTACCCATATATGTAATTCAGTTGGTCCATACCCATTTATAATTTGGTGGTTTTCACGAACAATAAATAAAAAGCTTCATCGACCACATATATAGATAAGGGGTGCAAACCCTGAGGGACTTAAGATGTCCATGGGATCACTCGAGCGGGGTCGTTTACGACCTGGTTTGACCTTGACATCATATTTGATGTCCAAAGATCCGGTTCTCATATCACTCAGCTTCATGCACCGAGAAAGGTTGGCTTTGCCAGCATAGAACTCCAACATGTCATAGGACTGGCGAAGCATGATTGGAACCAGAATTTGGGACAAACAGTTCTTCAAGATTTCCAGAGATTATCAAATTTGTGAATCACTGTTTTTTTTTTGGGGGTCTTGTCACACATGATGGCTCCCTTCAAAAGAATGGCAAAAGGCTTACGAAATGGTGTTCTTATAAATTCAATGGAGTGTGATTGTACAAGTGGAGTGTGAAAGTCACAAAGTTCTGGCCCTTTTCCCTTGTCCATTCCATAGTTTATCCACCCGTTTGGAAAACCTCGTCCAAATCCAGACCGGAGGTCCAAAGGATACAAAGGATGCAGGCGGCAAAGACCTTGCAGGCGGAACATGCTCCCAGCAGCGCTGGAAGAGGGAAACAACATGAAACCAATTAACATCCAATTAATATATAATTAATCAAACACTCATTTCTATATAGATCTCAGGTTCCTACCTTAGGACACTTCATTTTGCCGAGGGAATACATCAAAGCATCTAGATCCAAGCGCTCGGAAATGGGCATGGCTTTCTGGTGGCACACGGCCCAGCTTCTTACAACTTAAGATTTGACCTGACCCCCAAAAAGGCTGCGGAGAGAGATACAGAGAGAGAGGGAGAGAGAATGGGTCCAATCGAATCACATTGCATGCGCATTTTCCGAAAATATTCCCCCATCCTTGTGAATGGCCCTACAATTCTGCATGTTTGCAATCATTTTTCGATCCACTCCAACAAAAAAATCATGCCAGTGTTTCGAGATTTCCCTCTCTTCGTGAAGCTTGACCTGACTTTGAACAAGCTTCCCCGCCAGGCCGGCATGTCAATGCCATCAGCACCACACCTGTGCCAGGAGCTGTTGGTTAATTGGACTGGAGAATCTATATGGGTGTATATACTTATATACATGGTGTGTACTATATATGTGGGGATGATGGTTTGTGAGCTGAAGATATCCATCTATTATATATATATATATAGAGCCTTCTGTTTCAATTATTCGATGATGGGAGGATCGATGTAAAAAATCATGGTCTCAACTTATCCTGTGGCATTGGAAAGGGCGATCAGCTTATTTTTCCTTTTGCAACGAGCCAGGACAGCTAACATCAGAAATCTTGACAGCAATGCCCCATATACAGGTGTACCCACCGTCCAATTTGCTGTAACTCTACATGAAGCGACATATACCTTTCAAACTATTTCAAAATCACACAATTCATCTTGGATTGTGATGATTATCTCAAACCACCACTTGGTTCTAGGCAGGTACCCTGTAAACCCAATTGCTTGTCACGGACTTTGAACAGTAAGCTGCTTGGGTTCCATTCAGAACCTCAAAGTATACACCAAAATTTGCTATGATCTCAAGTTTGCGTTTCAAAAGTAGGCATGCTGTAGCCTATGGTCTTGCGATTCATCGACCTGATGAACCAGCTTTGTTCATGTCCCAAACGCACCCTGGACCCTCAGTCGGAGTCCAAGTCCAAATCATTCTCAGCTTCATTGGCAAAGAAGAACAAAGCCAAATTGGCATTCATTTTCAATTTACTGATTTCTTCACCACCCTTCTCATAGCCGGGCCAATCAGCATCAATGCCCTGAGCCTGGGCGGGAATGAATGTACCATCCAATCCCATATTTTTTTTTATGTTTCTTAAGATTACATAGGTTGGCCCACCATCTATCAATTCGTAACATGGCTACCAGATTCCCAGATGAATTTACTCACCTTCAAAAACCATTTGATCAATATGAATCCCCGATTTGAGAAAGGGTTTAAAAAGGGCTTGGCACATGGGAACGGCTGAATGTATCTGCGAAGCGCATGGGAAACTATAAAGGTGTATATTTTTTAACAATTAATTTAAACCAAGTAACTGCCAGTTCTGCACAGCGCACGGCTATGGCTAGCTTGTATCTCCGAGGGGCACTGCTCGCATTGAAGGTGAAGGTCATGGTATCTACATAGGTGTTATTATCCATTTGTAACACCTTCACACCACACCCATTGCGTGACCAATAGGGCATGAGCTTGGTCCATTCGAGGGGTGACATGGCTTCGAGAATGTTTTTCTTCAGCTTTGGGAGGTCATGTTCCAAAGCCTCAGGAAATTACATGGCAAATTTCATCAAATCTTTCACCGTGTCATTGTCGCGCAATGGGTTCGCAGGCAACTCAAAGCCTGGTTTGCGAGGAGTCCTGCCTCGTTTCTTTTCAGGCTTCTCAGCATCCTTCTTGATGGGTTTGTTCGCCTTTGGCTTGGCAGCGTTCTTAGGGGAAGCTTTTGCTTTGGCTTTTCCATGAGCTGCAGGTTTCTCTGGCTTGGCACTGGTCTTTGCTTTGGCTCTGGGGGTGCGTGCGCGCGTCCTAGAAGCGTCCGCGTCAGTCCCATCAGCATTGTTCTCATCATTCTTTGTTTTTCGAGTTTTCCTACTACCGGCCGCTGCCTTGCTAGATCCGGCAGACGCCAAAATCTCTCGCTTTCTAGATTTGGATTTCATTGGGCTGGTTGCTTTCTTGGCTTTCCCTTTGATCCCTTTCTTGTTCTGTTTTTTGTTTTTCTTTCCATTCCTTTTCCTGGATCCAGCATCCTTCTGGCTCCTCTTCATGGTCAGCTGGTCATTCCTGGTGACGTAGTCGTCTGCTTTCTCCTGGCGAGGAAACGGATGAACATATATACATCTTAATTTGTATAGTGTGTTTTAATATACATCTTAAATTTGTGTTTTAATAAATATGCATAAACATGCCTGTGTTTATATGCATCTTTGTGTTTGTGTATTTGTGCGTCCCCATGTTTAACCAAATCACCTTGAACATTGTTACCCACCCATAGCCTTCTTCTTCTTGGAATCGCCAGCCGGCTTGACATCAGGAAATCCAGCGACGGCACCAGTGGAAGAGGGGCACTCACTGGCAGGACTGCATGGTTTGCTCAACTGCTGGTACTGGGTTCTCCGCTCATCTGAAGTGATCTCTGGGGAATTGGACGGGTCGGGCGAAGGAACAGATCCCACAGCCATGGTAGCCTTCTCCACCTGAGAGTCTGACATAGGATACGTATCCATGGCATCCGTGGCCAATCCACCTTCCGGGCACTGCAGATGGGTATGTAAATATCCCTATATATATGATTATATATGCACATATACACCTACACCATGTGAAGAAAGCTGATGGGATTAAAAATAAATTGCATTGCCTGTCACTGACCCATGAATGCACCAAATCTATATATAACAATTATAAAAAGATTTGCTTATTCATATAAAGGCCAAGCCTGTGGCTGGCAAAGCCGGGGCAGGAGGTGGAACAACTTTCGCCTGTTCCAATGCAGCTCTTCTCGCACGAATCCTAGGAATAGGACCCGGGAACTCCATGTGTTTATGGATCGAGGGTTTGAGCAAAAGTTGGAACATGTTTCATAAGCCAGTTGATTGTTGAAAAAAAAGGTATCAAAAACGATTGGACATCCAAATCAATGACTGGAGGACCACTGGGTCCCCAACTCTTCCAAGCGTTTCTTTGCTTGCTCCAATTTCGCGATCTCATCTGCATCGACTTGGTTGTCAACTCCTGCATGGCTCATAAGCACCATGGATAAGAACCCTCCCAATTTTCCTGTATATTTATTTAGATCGATCGTATATGGCATCCTATCCTACATTGGCATCCCATGTATTGGTATCCTAAGAAGAGGGGTATAATATGGCAACCCCAATCCTGCACTGCCAGACGGACTTGGGCCAACTGCCACAGGAGAAGGTTTTGGTGCAACAGAAAGTGCCGCAGAAGGTGCTGCAGGCTCTGGGGTCACTGAAGGGAGCTGGTTGCCACGAGATGGATCAGGTGGCGACACATGTGAATCAGCCATCGCACCGGTGCCATCAGCGTCAGGGTCATCAGAATCGTATGCATCATCAGCTGGAAGTTCCTGCAAACCTGGACATGAAAAATCCCAGACTGTTTTGGGACTCAATATTATATGCTTTGTACAAATATACCGAAGATTTCCATTTTTTGACATTGATATCACATGTGCAAATATGGGGTACCCATCAGTGTTCAGCATAATGTTTTACATACCTTATGTACGGAACAGCCATCCAGAACAGACACACGCCTTGGTCTGAGCAGCGGCTTCGCGAGCCCTTTTCTTCTCCTCCTGCGCCTGATTGATCTCTTTGCACAGGTCCTGCATGGCTGGACAAATAGAGCGACTACCACAGCTTGAGGACCACATGGTGGTGCAGAGGGGGATTGGTTTTTTTCCTTAAATAAATTGGTGACCCTTTCCAATTTCCCAAAAAAAAAGTCTCCTCAAGCAAAGGGTTCAGGATCAGTACCAGCTCCTGGAATCGCTTGTCCTGAGATGGCCAGGTCTCCAAGGGGATTTGCATGGAAAATCATTGGAAAGAATTGGTTTTCATGGACCACTGTATTTCGTGCATATAATGTTTTAAAGGGGTCAATTAAGACGGACCCTTTAAAACACTAGAAAACAACCAACCATCATAGTATAAAAATATGTTTCTAATTTCTAGGCGAAGGTCAGTGGAAGGTTGTTCCTTCCGTGCCTTCATCTTCACCAATCCCAGATACTTCCGTGTCATCCAGCTATCATGGACAATCTGGGCAGGTTCAACTTACTTGGAGAACATCTGATACAAACCAGAAATTTCATCTCGTAGTGGGTCTACAAGAGGCTGCAATTTCTGATCCGTTTCTGCCATCCGTAGGAGCAAAGGTTGAAGATATCCATGGATCCAAGGTGAGCAGGTATTCTTGATATTCTCGGATTTATCTTTCTCAAAGATCACTGCCCCCTCACCACGAAGATGGGCCCGGAGGGCTTCACACCGCTCCCACTCCGATCCAATCCCAGTGATTTGAAGCCCTTTGAATTGACCCTGGTTATCCAAGGAATCACCGCTCATGGTTGTATACCAAAACCTATATAATTATATAGGTCCTCCAGCTTTGTCAAAAGACGGGCCAAATGCTTTGGGCATGCGTGACACGTACAGAATTGTCTTTGCAAAAATAATTGGTTAAATTTCATGTTTCGATCGTCAAAATCATATTGCAAATCGATTTATGTACATACGGGCCCTTGGGCCATGATATATGATTGTTACCATGCAGAAACCTGTACCCCCAAAAGAATCCTTTGGTTTTGAAATTCCTGACTTGGCCCCAGCAGCATTGGCAGGACCAACCGGTGAATCGCGCCTCAAACTCCGAGAGAGCTTTTGGCAAGCTTGCCATCACTGCGCAAAAAAATTGAACGGCTCATGCTGCTCTGTAGGTAAAGCACAGCTGTTTGAAATTGAAATTTCCGAGTCCACATCATGATTTCACATCATGTTTTTTTTCAATTCCGTTTGTATAAGGTATATGTTTGCCTGATCTTGCTTTGTACTGAATCTGATTGGCATAAGGCCACCATATATATTGCCATGGTTGTACACCTTTTATAGCATTGCACATGTATTTTGCATATGTTGCATTTAACTCATCAATAAGATTCAGCATTTCGGTGTTTGAGCCTCCCCATGTCTGTAGCAAGAGATGGCGCAATTCCACCACAATTGTTAAAAACATATTTCTCAAACCCATTTTTGAGACATTGTTGTGAAAACCCAGGTTTTTCAATGGAAACCCAGGTTATTCAATGAGCAAATCAGAATAAACGAATTTTGGATTCGTGACCTACAAATTCGTAGGTTCAAGGCTCCCAAGGTATATATGTATTTTTATGTATATATAATATACAAATGAAAAATCGAGAGAATTATGAATAAGCTTTCCTTCCTTGTGGTAAATTGTTATTTCATAAAAATAACGTAATTATAATTGTATGTGTGTGTGAGTGTGTGTATCAAATTGAATTCTTTTTATATAAGTGGTGTGGTATTAATCGCTGGGATGACGATATAGCGGGCAGCGAGTGAAAGGAAACCTCCCATGAAATTGGATTTATATACAATTATTTATATGAAATAATAAATTTATATAATCCTTTACACCATATATTTTATTTTAAAAAAATGTAACAGAATAATAATATTTGTATTTGTTTTTAACGGCATTTTATATGGGTTATACAAAATTCATAAAATCTCGCGTATACCGGGTATTTTGAAAATATGGTTTTCAAATATTTGACATATTGCGACCGGGACTTTTGTCCGGAGGCATTCTATGTCTGGCACTCAATTTCATATTATACTGTAAATTCTCACAAAATTTACCTACGAACGATTCATTAAACAAAATATATGTAAAATTACAGGTACCCGAAAATTGCCTTTTACCAGGGTTTTTTAAGATTTTGCCCCCGCGGCGGCATTCTTTAGGACAGCGTGTCCGGAAAGGGGCCCGGCATTCTAAGTTTCAGTCCGTCACTATAATTATATTGGATTAATTATTTTACAGATATATTTTGGGAAATAATTTTGGGAAGGAATTGTGGGGAATCGCTTTGGGGAGTAGTTTTGTAAAACAAAATTGGGGAATAATTTCGGAAACCAGGAGCAGCTTTGCGCGGTAACTTTGAATAATAGCTAGTGGTAGCAACTTTGGACCTTTGGGCGTAGTTTTTGGGAGTCGGTTTGTAGAATGGCTTTGGGAAATTATTTTGGTAAATAGGTTTGCAGACTCGTAGCTTTGGGGTAATAATTTTGGAGAATACTTTTGGGACTTAATTTTGGAAAATTTTCCGGACTAATTTTGAGGCAGCTTCGGGGAACATCTTTGGAATTTTGGGGAATTTCTTTGGGAAGTAATTTGTAGTAATATTTTTGAAACGTATTATAGCTAGCTTAAGGAGAGCAATTATGGGGAATAATTTTGGGTTTTTGCAATAATATTGATAATTGATAATTAATTATTTTGAAGAATCGTAATTTTAATAAATAATTTAAAATAATAATTTTTGATATTTTTTTGGAAATAATTTTCGGGAATTTAAGTAATTATTCGGAGTAATTGTCGATAATAATTTTGGGTAACTAGTAATGATTTGGGGAAATAATTTTGTGGAGAAGATTTGGGGAATAAATTTGGAAAATAGGAAAAAATATATTAATTTTGGAATAATTAATTATAATTTATTATAGTTAAAATATATATGAAATACCGTATTTATTTCCCTTATATTTCCTATATTTCCTTTTCAAAATTAATATATATTTAAATATATTTTTTTTTATTTTTTATTTTTTATTGGTTCTTTTAAATGTTGTCGTCGAAATAATTAAAAATATATTTGAAATTCTTCTTGGTTTATTTTATTTTTTATTTATAATTTGAATTAAATAATTATTAAATATAAATATATAATTGTTGTGTTTGTAATGGCAGATGGTTTCGGTCCAAATATTGTCAATACCGGAATTATAAAACGGAAATTGAATAGTACGAAGGTACGGTTATTTACCGTACCCTGTTGATTTATAATTCTGTTTTCCTCGGAAGGTGGGAAAAAAAATTGTATCTGAATTTATTCCTAATTTTTTTCGTCGTTTTATAATTCTTGTCGGAGCGCTGCTATTCTATAATTATATTTTCCCCCATTTTTCTCACATTTCCCATTTTCGTTCTATAATTAATGTTTCCCGGGTCCCGTTCTATAATTAATGTTTCCCGGGCCCCGTTCTATAATTCTTGTCGGAGCGTTGTTAATCTATAATTCTGTTTTCCTCCATTTTTCTTACATTTCTCATTTTCATTCTATAATTCCTGTCGGAACACTGTTATTCTATAATTCTGTTTTCCCCCATTTTTCTCACATTTCCCATATTTATTCATAATTAATGTTTCCCAGGCCCCGTTCTATAATTAAATTTCCCGATTCCGCGCGGAATCGGAATCCGGAGGAGTAGAAAGGTACGATATTTTATCGTACTTTTGTACTCCTGGCTCCGTTCTATAATTCTGGCACCCGCTGTAAATTATCTTGGAATTCAAAGGAAATTTATAATTCCGTATTTTATTTTATTATCCAGAATTTGGAATTAAATTATATATATTATGGGGTATTTATTGTACGGTTCTAGCCAAAACACCTTAATAAACATCTAAACAAATAATAAAATCATAAAATCCATTTATATATAAAAACAATTTCCAAAAATATCAGAGGATAAAGGAGGGCTCTGGAGCAGTCAGATATTGGCTTCAGGAGGGCAGTGGCTGTTCGGTTGCTTTGGCTCAGCATTTGACCTTAAATGAGGTTCCTTCGGCCTTAGTGGTAGCTATTTTATCCCAACCCTTGTAGCATCAGGCAAATTGCTTCCGGCTGTCAAACCTGTTTTCGCTTATTTTAATGTTATATTCTAATTTCTTATTTTCAAATTATACCGCTTACTTAGTCCAATTTTGTGCATAACAGGTCGTAATGGATTTTTCGAAAAAAAAAGAATTGGCTAGGAAAAATTAAAATATCAACATATTTTTTTTGAATTTCTAATTATTATATATAATTTATTAATAAATTAAATCTAAAAAATAATTACCCATAAATATTAAGGAAATTCAATTTAAAAAAAATAAAAAAAATAATAATAAAAATAAACTTTATTATTTAATGTATATATATTTTTTTTTTTTTAATATAAGAAAAAATAATAATAAATTTCGAATCAATCGATAAAATTTTCCTTTTCTAAGAAACATAGGGTTATCTTTAAATATCCTAAGAACAAAATAATAAAGAAATAAAATTAATATATTTTACATTTTTTTTTTTTAAATATCGGGATCATCCTTCAATTTCCTAAAAATAAAATAATTTATATGTTCCTTAAATAAAAATCTATTTTTTTATATCAAGAATTTCAATTTAAAATTTATTTCTCAAAAATTTCTATTACAAAAAGGTGATAATTATTTCGATTATTATAATTATTTCCATTATTTAAATATATCGATTTTTTCTAATTAATTTAATTATAAATATTAATATTTATAATATTAATTAAAATTAGACGAATAAAAAAAGAATTAAAAATTTTAATTCCACAAATTATAATAAAATATTCAATTTAAATATAAATTATTAAAAAAAAATAATAAAATAAATTATTACAATAAAATAATTATAAATACCTATAAAATTAATTATATAAACAATTATTTATTTAAAATAAAAATATATAAAAATATATATCAATATTTTTTTTAATATCCCTCCCCCTTTAAGGGGGGGGTGGGGGGGGGGTAAAAATTTAAATATTTCACTTTAGGGGGGGGGTCTCCCCCCCCCACATACCTTGAAATATTTCACCTCCTAAAGTGAAATATTTCAGCTAAAAAATTCTGGTCTATAATGGCATTGGGCGTGGTTGAATTCAAGGCTGGACCAAGGGGCTCCTCCAGGGATAGCAATGGATCTTATTGGGGGGGACCCTCCTAGAACTATAAAATACCATGGTTTTGCACCTATCCCCCCTCAAAAATTTCACCGTGGTATTTCTTACCACCAGGGTAGAAAACAACAAGGGGCTCCTCCAGGGATGGCAAATGTGGCATCCGGAGGAATCCCCCCCCCACGTCTTTTAGAAGCTTTAGAAGCCCAAAAAAAAACGTGGGGGAGGATATATTTCACGTGGTCAGGTAAAATATTTCTCAGAAATTTCTTGCCTTACCCCCCCCAAATATTCCAGGGTTAAAGGGGGGGAAATTTTTTTATACATATTTTTTTATTTATGTTAATTTAATTTTTCGAATTTCCAATATATATATATTATAAATTCCAATATTATTTAAATTATTATTAAATATTAATTAAATTATATATTAGTTAATTTTTATTTTTAAATTTATATTAATATTTTAATTATTAAATCATAATAAATATATATATAACATAGACCCGGGCAGGCCGGCGGCGGAAGTTTCCCAAATATAAATAACCTATAATTCAAAGACACCCTGTCCCGACCGTTTCCTTCCCTCAACACTCCACACCTCACACTGCACTCTTCGCACTCCAAACTTCAAACTTCACACTCCACACTTCACACTCCACACTTCTCACTGCTTCCTTCACACTCCAAACCTCACACTTCACATTGCACACTTCACAGTCCACACTTCACACTTCACACTTCAGAGTCCAGACTTCACACTTCACACTTCACAATCCCGACTTCTCACTTCGCACTTCACACTTCACACTTCACACTCCACATTTCACACTTCTCACTTCTCACTGCTTCCTTCACACTCCAAACTTCACACTTCACATTTCACACTTCTCACTACTTCCTTCACACTCCAAACTTAACACTTCACACTTCTCACTTCGCACTTCACACTCCACACTTCTCACTTCACACTTCTCACTGCTTCCTTCACACTCCAAATTTCACACTTCGCACTTCACACTCCACACTTCACTCACACTTCACACTTCACAATCCACACTTCTCACTGCTTCCTTCACACTCCAAACCTCATACTTCACACTGCGCTCTTCGCACTCCACACTGCACAGTCCACACTTCACACTTCTCACTTCACACTTCTCACTGCTTCCTTCACACTCCAAACTTCACACTTCTCACTTCGCACTTCACACTC
>Ga0126342_10006362_pt1 | contig 20914 bp, 22 predicted proteins | sample Cyp1metagenome_FD_92528 | JGI IMG/M metagenome (GOLD analysis project Ga0126342, IMG submission 92528) | Coral microbial communities from Lord Howe Island, Old Settlement Bay, Australia - Cyphastrea 1 metagenome | ecosystem: Host-associated > Invertebrates > Cnidaria > Coral ...
AAAATGTCTCGTTATTGTATGACATATATGACAGAAAGAGTATGTTTAACATATATATATATATATATATATATATATATATATATGTGTATATATATATGTATATATATATATATATATATGTATATATATATATATATGTATATATATGTATATATATATGTATATATATATGTATATATAATGTGTATGTGTGTGTGTCTGTGGTAAATATGTGTATATTATACATGTGTGGTAAACGTTAAAACATATTTATCATATACAGTATGTGTGTGTGTATTTACTGTGTAATGTTCAACACATGTGAATATATATGTAAATTCTTGTAAATATGTAATGTATGTGTACATTTCCGTGCATGTCTTGCTAAATATGTTTCTTTACATGGTGTGGTAATTAAATTCAATATACACTTGTCACAGTGCATAGATATATATATATATGTACACATTGATCTTTGCAATCTCTTTGTTTGCATATTTTTCTCGAATGCTACCTGGACCATTTGTGACATAGTGAATGATTGTCACTGTCTGAAAAGAAACAACGTCTGACCCGCAAAAAAACATTGTTGGGCAATGCATCTTTTGTTGCATCTCTCTATGTCCTGATCACACGCTTCTCATCGTTCTGATGAACATCTGATGAAGAGGTAAAATAGCATCACGGTTGCACATTTGGCCCCCCGACAAAACAAAACCATCACTATGAATAAGTTGTGACTACCTACAGCTTGCGAAACCTGCCAAGTGCAACACATGTTTCAACTGCAACATGTGTGCATCACACACATTGATTGGAACTCAAAAGAAGGCACTGACATGTGTAATTCACATGTGGCCACCCCACAAATTAAATTAAACATTGTCATCACAGCTGCAACTTCTTCTTGCCGGCCAACATCGTGGCACGCTCATTGGATTTCATCCATGCTTTGTTAGCTTCCTTCATAGTCTTTGTGTTGCCCTCTGTGTTCATGTACTTTCGAACCTTTTCTTGATGATTTTCATGATGCAATCCCCAGACCTTTAACATCAAATGCGCACCACGTCTGGAAAAAATAATAAAACTGCACCCAAGTGATTTCGAGCAACAAAATCCCATCGAGCATTGTGTGTGGCCGACATTGTTGGTTTCTCATCCTTTTTCTGTGTGGCAGTGGACTTTCTCTTGGAGGCATTTTTCTTTTCTCCACCGGCAGGAGCCCGGGCAACCTTGGGACTCATGCAATAACCAAGAAATGCACTTGTTTTCACATAATCATCCCAAAAAACGAAATAAAACTCACAATGTTAGGGGCAGGGAGGGGTTAATCTGTCCTCACGCAACCCCCTTGCTCACAAACTTGTGGTGCCAATTACGAGAATTTTTGCGGCGCCTTTCCTCCTGCTCGTCCCGGATCTTTTGCTTTGTCCCCGGTGACATATCCTTTCGAACACGGAGCCGTTTCTTCTCCGGTTCCTTCTGCTCGTCCTCCTGCTGGTCCTTCTGCTCTTCCTTCTGGTTGTCCTGTGTGATGTTTGTCCACATCTTGTCACACAAAATCCAGTTGTTACAAAAAAATACACATGCCAATTGAACATTAGTGCCAAAAAAAAAGTTTTGTGATGTTTTTTTTTGGTACATGTCCTTTGGCTTCGGTTTCTCTTTTGATACATCCTGGTCACCCTTCTTCCCCTTTTCGCCCTCTGAAACAACAACATCTTCTGAAGCATCAGCACCACAGGAAGAAGAACTGGGTCGGACCACAGAACTTGGTCGTTCCTTAGGAAGTTAAACAAAACCACAACACAACCACAACATGTTCTAGCATGACACATGACCAACAAAAACATGCACATGAGGAAAAAAACAACAAACATCAATAAATTGTTTTTCTAAAATACAGGGCGAGCAGCATCATCATCATCATCCAGCAAGCTTAGCACCTCCATCACACGAAAAAAAATGAGCATCAACTGTCTAAACAATTTGAACATTTTTTGTGAACAAAACACTTGCCTTAGCCTTGCCGTCCGATTCCAACTTGTTTGGTGGCTGGTTGACGCCATCCGGCTCCAACTTGTCCTGCTTTGGCTGGTTGATGCCATCTGGCTCCAACTTGTCCTGCTTTGGTGGCTGATTGATGTCATTGGGCTTCAACTTCTGGTTGTTGTCATCTTCATTAACTCTTGGAGACCTGTTTGGTGACTGTGGTGGAGTCACATAGCCATCTCCAAACTCATATCGGTTCTGCTCAAGGTTGTTCAGGTCCAAAGTTGGGGTCTCTGAATGTCCGACTTCAAGTTGATGGCCATGAAACTTTGAGGCGTCTTCTTGTTCAACTTCAGGCTGATGGCCACGCAAAGCCAAGGGTCTTGCAACTGTCTCAACAGGAATCACCTTATCTGCAATTGTTTCCCAAAAAGCGATCACAATAAGACATCATAAGTCCATATATTGCACATAATCTGGAACAACATTGTACACATGGAAAATATGAAAAACAACCATTCTTGCACTGGTACCGGTTGAGCTGTTTGCATGAACTTCCCCAAAGTCTTGCTGGGCTGAAAGAAAACTCTTTCAGGAACCATCTTGGGGTGAATGTCCAACTTGGCGGCTTTTGGCACAGCACCATCTGTAGATGTAATAGGCTTCGGCTCAGTCTTCTGCACGCTGGTTTGCAAGTACTTCTGCACCAAAGCACTATCAACACATTTCTCTGGATCCAAGTTGACACATGAATCTGCCATGGCGCAAAAGGATACACAAGATGCAAATTATCTTAGGACACACCCAAACTGCAATCTTGATCTGGGATAAATACAGCACATCAATTCTCCCACGGCACGAAAGTAAAAGGATTAACAAATTGCAAAGTAGTTAAGGACACACCCAAGCTGCCAAATGCAACCTAGATCTGGGATAGAATATGAATAACATCCCATACAGCCACACCATAACCAGCAGTGTAAAACATTTTTCTCCAATGGCATCTGATGAACGGTAACCCCAAAAGCACCTTGTGTGCTGAGAAAGAACCCCAAAAGCACCCTTGAGTGCCGAGGAAGACCCCAAAAGCGCGATGTGCGCTAGTCTTTCAACTTCTCACCAGTCTGGACTGAGTTGTTCTCTCAAGCGATTTCATACACCATGTTGGCTTCCATTGTAAAGCCATCACCTCGTACAAACCATAATGGTTTGGCTGGTCCAAGCACCTTTTCTTTGACGTAGTGACGCATTCCTGCCAAGCTGTTCATCTCATCGATAAAAAAACTTCAAAATGGTACCACATGAAAAAAATCACACATATATCTTTTTCAGTTGTCAAGATGCGCCAGATCAGCTGCAAATACTTTGAGTTCTCCAAGGTCTTGTAGTTGAGAAAGCCGCCAAGGTTGGACGATTTCACATTCTTCTGCTGAACCGGGTTGGGTTTGTAGACTGAGTAGGACGTGTGTTTGACGTCCAAGCAGTCTGCCGCATTCCCTGCCTTGACATCTGCGGGTCTGTCCACATCATGGGAGGTCACCTGGAAATCAACCACACCACGTTTTTCAAGCATCAGGTAGAGGTCATACAGCGTCATCGGCGCAGAGTCGGTTGTCCCACTTGTCCCCTGTTCCTCCAAGAGAACCTCAACATCAACATATCAATACAAAGCACATAAAAACTCAACATCAAAAACCAAGAAAAACTATGTTAGCTAAAAAGAACAAACAAGGACCAGGCAACCAAGCTCTTTGCAGATTCAAGTCGGAATTCAACACCCTTCCCTTCATTACCTGGTTTCGAAAGAAAGTCCTTGGCCTTGCTGCTGTCTGAAATCCATGAGCCACCCGCATAGAGGAACAACGGTTTTGGAGTGGCTGAATTTGCACCAACCAAACGAAAGGTTGAAGCTGCTGAGATGAAGCACTTCCCCCCTGCAACCTGGCAAACGACATTTTGCCCCATGTAGAGAGTCACTGTCATCTGGACCTCGGGATACTTTTCTTTGAACTTCTCCATTGTCATTGCTGGGGGTGTGTCAATCTCTTGTATTTCCATCTTCACGACGTCCTCTCCAATCTCCTTTGCTAAGTCGACCTCCAATGAAGTGGTTGTTGGCGTTGGGCGCTGTGATTGTCCCTCCACACTGAAGACTGCGTCAAAATTCTTCAAGCGTTTGCGCCAATCCGGGTCTTAGTGATTGCAAGTACAAAACTACGAAATAAAATCTGAAAAGACACTGAAACATGCCAAAAACGTGTTAAATGTTTGATCAAGTTGCTCCTCACAGGATCATTCAACCATCGTTTGCGCTCAGAATCTGGGATTTGAATGTTCCCAGAATCTGTCATGGTGCATAGTTTCAGGCTTGGTCGCTTGGGATCCAAAACATCTGACAGATCTGCATCTGGCACAAATTTTGGCTGCATGCTTGCAATGAGGCCACGGCTTTGCTTCCACTCCTTCAGGGTTGTGACAGATGATTTTGGTGAGAAACATGTTTCCTATATATATATTATGTCTACATAAATAAATAAATAAATAAATATATATATATATTATGAAACAGAATCACCTGGATAGTATAGATGGATGGTAGGATGGAAAGATAAATGTATTGTATGTATGCATATGTATGCATATATGTATCTATGTTGGCTTGATTTTATGCATGTATGTACGTATGCATGGATGTATGTGTGTATGTGTATCTGTTTTTTCTCGATGTTCTATCAAGAACAAAAAACAATCCAACTATGCAAAAAAAACAATCCTCCAGCAACTTGTCTTTCACCTGCATCAGTGCATACTGGAAAATGGTCGGGTTGTCACACTGTGAGTAGCAAGCGATGTGGCACATGTCCTGCAAGTCCAACATTAAATCCAAAGCCACCTCAGGGTTGATAAACTTGTTTGTTGACAAACTGTTCATTTTGGTCATCTGCGCCTTCTCAAAGGTACCCTCATACGGTGTCAAGTGGTGGATCAGTAGGACTTGACCTTTCAGAGAGCTAACCCGGGAAAGGCTTGCTTCCAAAATCGATTTCAAGGTGGCGGGTGATGCCAACCATTGTGACGTTTCTTCTTTGTCCTTGGTGGCAGGCTGATATAAAACAGAAAATGTGTTCTTCATTTTTTTGGCAACAAAAAAATAAAAATAAAAAACATGTTACCGACCAGCTTCGGTCAATGTCCTTCCACCTTCATGGCTGAGAAAGGTTCCGCTTTCAGGGGTCACATACAAACCTCTGCTGATCACACACACACACCCCATCAATGATTACACATGAATATAAAAAATCTGGGACAAAGGAAAAACACATGCCAAACAAGCCCATGTACTTGGCGACAAGGGCTTGGATGCTTTGCAGGCGACAAAATTCCAGAAATCATTTTTGCAAAATGAGTTTGTGTCCTTCACCTCACGATCTGCATTTCTGGGTGCTTTCCACAACGTACCTTGCTTGCAACCCAATGTTGTCTCCAGCACCACCATCCATGCAGGAAGGTTGCATCGAAAAGTCCTACCAGAATGGTCAAATTTGAAATCAGGACAAATGATGCACAAAAAACACAATAAAATCAAGATAAAATTAAAAACATCAATGTCCTGTTTCCATGGGTATCAGTGAGGTCGAAAGCCACCTGCACATTCTTGAGCTCCATGCCCATTGAGATAAATTTGTCTTCAATGCGACGATACTCACCACGCAAGCCACCAAGCACACCCTCCCCTGCTAAGATTGGACATATCACCAATGCCATGCCTTGGATGACTGAACATCAAAACATTCACTCAAAAGATGACGGTCATAACAAATTTATATAATAATCATTAAGAGTCAAGTTGCTGTAGTCTTCATTCATTCTGAGCACCTGAATGATAGACTTGGCAGCTTGGTCGATGTAAGGGACTGTCAATCTTCCATGTTTGGAAAAGTCAAAGAATGCCAGGTGGTGCATCTTCGCTAGGTCGACCCCATCCCATTTTGAGGCTGCTTCAGAGATGATCTTTCTGATGAGGGATGTGGTCCCTTGTGATTTTTCACCACTTGTGCAAAGCATCAAACATCGCTTTTCCATGAACTTCTCGGCGACCTGGAGTCCAATCTCCAGCTGATTCTTCATATGTACCACCTGGTTGGTGGCTTAAAAGAAAAAGTCTGAATTTGAAGAACTTCCCAAGAAGCCAAATCAGCAACAAAACATGAACACTTTAAGAACAACATGATGAAATTGCTGAAATAGTTCAAGTTGCTTTGGCCACGTGTCGATGCCCATCCACCTTGAGGAGGGTTTCTGGCTGCCAAAAAAAAAGAAAAAAACACAGTAAACATTCAAATTTTGTCTGACCTTGTTTCGCTTGAGGTTGTAGCTCACAGCCTCTTTGTAGTCATGAGCCAAACTTGCGCAAATCATCTGGTATTCGGCGTTCTTGAGGTTCTCCTGGGTTTATGACAAAGTTCCAAAAGACAATGAACCGAATTTAGAATACACATTTTTTTTTCAATATCAGCCCCCCAAAAAACAACATGTTGAGTAAATATCAACCCTCCAGTCCTCAGCATCTTCGACTTCTGCTGACACATCTTGGCCAGAAGACCCACCAACAACTTTCTGAAGACCCTTCTGGATGTGATCTTGGAACATGCTCAGCATTTCGACTTTCAAGTTGTTGGGCTTTGAAGCAATCAAAGCGTCCAAATCTTGGATGTAGTCCCTGAGCTGATCTCAGGGAAAATCAACATCAAACATATTTTACCAAACATAATACTTCGGCATTAAGAACAAAGATGATGGTCAATTCAAAAGGAAAAGTTTTTATTAATTTGTCCAAGCATCCCGTTCATGAAGCTTGCCACCATCTCATCCAGCATTTCTTGGGTTACCTGGGTCATGTTTTGAAAGCGGATGAAGTAAGACACAAAGTAACATGTATAACTAGCAAAAAATGCATCTAATGCGGAGCCCAAGATGCTCCATCATGTTTCTTGGCCTCTTCCACTGCCCAATGGCACAAGCAGCAATGATCCACATTTTGTAACCACTGTGGCTCCTGCCATCTCAAACGTGCCCTCATTGTTCTTTTCACTCTCTTGACGTTGTTGCCCCACCATAAGTTGTACCGTTGGAAAACCATGAGCTGGGCCGGTGCTGTGACCTAGCAGCAAGCTAAGCACACAATTTTAACGGCAAAGGTCAACTAGGACCAATGAAAAAACAAATGACGTTGACAACCCGTTTCCTGCTTTCTTGTGGAGTAAAAAATGTAAAAGAACTGCAGTCCAAATCATCCATGTGGCTGTCAGGAGTTCCTTCCAGAAACCAGTTGTCCCTTTGGGAGACTCATGTAGCTGGTGACGTTTGCAACGAAGCAAGAACTCATTGTATCCTCCGCTGTGAAAAAAAAGCAAAGTCACTAGGTAGCCCGAAAAATCTTTCTCAGATAAACTTTGAATCTACTCAGAGAAACCTCAAATGATCAAATGAAACTATAAGTTGCTATCAAAGTAGCCACTCTCTTCATATTTGTTGAAATCGAGATGAGCGCGTACCAACTGACGGGATTCAAAGGTCATGCCCTCAATCACACCAAGGATTGCAGCGTACTGATCTGGTGAGATTTGCCACTTCTTCAAAGCACTGTTCGCCTTGAACTGGTTGTATTTCGAAACCAAGTCTTGCAGAATGGCACCATCTGTTTGATTTCTTGAAGCTTCTTGTAATCTGCGCTCTGCTATCAAAAGCTCGAAACGCTGACTGAGCTTCATGACCTAGGTTTCAATGATGCTAGCTGCAAATAACAATATCTAGTGAGAGCAGCTAATTTACAAAATCCAAAAAATAACATGGGCAAAAACAAGCTGGAAAATGTTCATGAATAGGTATAACAAACTACATCTTTTCTTTGGCGTTCTGCACCTTGGGTGCTCAACTGGATAGCTTCAAAGCTGACAATATCCATGTCGTTGTGGACGCTCAAATAGCAAGGAATCTCAAACAAGCCCTTGATCGCAGGAATCAATGGCAGAATCAGGTCCTGGAAGGCAGATGTTTTTTTCCAAAACAATTTCCAGTTCCAATGTTTTCCCCCAAGCCCCAAACCATCTGATGTTTTTTCCCAACATCTCCTTGCCAGCAACAGGATCAAGGTCTGAGGCGATCAAGGTGAGAAGCAACAGGCAAGTCCTTGTGTAACTGCATAACTCATTCAAAGGACACCTGCGAAAATAAAAACAATTTACTTCCCGGAAAAAAAACAAAGAATGCTCAATAAATCCCAAGAGCAAACGTGTAAACCCTTTCTTGATGGCCCACTTTGCATCTTCCTGATCTTCCTGATGTGGCACGCCCCAATTCAAATCAATGGGTTCCCTCCCTAAACGAGATCCACTGAAGATGAATGAAATACAGCATGTGATCCAGTCTGACACGCAAGGAAGTCCATCGTCGGGAATCTTCACTTTGATGAGGTTGATGGGCACTGAAGCATTGACTTGTCCCTCCTTCACAGCATTCACATCCTCATCTGGTTGATGCTCAAAATGTCAAATATTGATGTAACCTGCTTTTCTTGCCACAAGTTACCCATAGATTACCCATACTAAAAAAGGATATTTTATTTATTGGGTAAATGTAATCTGTTTTTTCCAAGGTTCAGGTGGCATTGCGGCATCCAACTTCATGCCATGCACCTTGAGTGCATCTTCGAGAAAGGTTCGCATTTTCCCCACAGTTTCTTTTGCTGCAGCAGCATCTTTGAAGGCTTCAACAACCATATCTGCTGGATGCATAGCCCCGCGGAAACCGGTTTGACACTCTACCGAGTCTGAGAATAGAGCTAAGTAGTCCAAAATCTCCTGAGGGGTTTGGAAATCATTTTAAAAATACAGCATCAAGTAACAATTTCATCAACAAGGTCCTTGACCAGTGTCGTGTCCCCATGGAGCTTGTTCAAAGCTGCGTGCCACTCTGTCTTACGTTTTTTGGCTGAAGGATCTTGTTCCTGCTTCACCTCGGGAAAGAGTCTTAAAGTCTGGAAAACAAAGTTAATTAATTACTCTTTGGGCTTGAAGCCTTTCTTTCAAATTGCTAAGCCTGAAAAACAAAACAAGTTAAAAGACACAACAAGGCAGGGAAAACAAAATAAAAACTGTTTGCACTTGAAGCCTTGCCTGCTCTACCTTGATCTCTTGTTTCACAACCACTTTGTCCTCCTTCCCAGGCAACTTGCATAGAGCAGCTTGGGCTGCTGCAACATTTTGCCGCAGCAAAGGTGACTCCATCACAGCAAGGTAAAAGCTGAGAGACCGGTTTCACGTGCCCAATCTCAAAAATATTTTTCTTTTGTGCTCAATGTCATATCCTAGTCTGACGGCATGTGATGACTGGTTTGTGATCTTAAAAGCAAAGATTTGCAGCGAAAAATGAATCAATGTCTCCAACTGTGCAACAAAAAGTGGCCAAAAGTTAGATCCTTAAGACCATTGTATAACGATGAGTCGATAGAAATCATCGTCGTTGACCCCTATTATAACGATGAGTCGATGAAAATCGTCGTCGTTGACCCCTGATATAACGATGAGTCGATGAAAATCGTCGTCGTTGACCCTGAATATAACGATGAGTCGATGAAAATCGTCGTCGTTCGAGAGCCAACCTACATTGAAACCAAACCATTACACCCGTAACTGAGGCTCATCCTTAGAGATCACAACCCCATTGATTTTGATCAGCCAAATCTCTCCAAATTTCGTTGTAGTGTGGCACCCTGACCACATTGAAATCATATAGGCCTAAGTATACCCACATTGAAACAGCAAAATCCCCAAAACCTCAGTTTCAATGTAGATATACTAAAGTCTATATAAAATCGTCGTCATTGACCCCCCAGACTACATTGAAAAATTTTGTCGCACAGCATCATCAAATCAATGTAGGTCTGATCAATTTTAGCAATTTTTGTTTTTTTTTTGGTCCGCGCGTTATCTGACTTTTCATTTCGCATGTTCTCTAAAGCGCAGTGCAAGGCTTTCACCTCGGAGTCAAAAATGGTTTGACACTTGATTTGAACATGTACAGTGCAACCATCCAATGGAAACTGCCAAGTGCAGTTCAATCTGATTGTCACAAATTGTCACACTTTTTCCCCAACATATGCTACGGAGTTTGCATCCTTAGCTTGGGGTCTCAAAAAGATTTGTAACTTGAAACAACTTGAGGTTTTTAGAATATGATAGCTATTCTATTCTATTCTATTCTATTCTATTCTAGCCTATTCTCAAGAATCATCTGAGACCCCGTTTCCAAACAACCCTCAAAGGAACACTAGGGCAGAGAACAGCCAAGACACAAGCATGAGGCTCAGCCTTCTCATGTGGAATGAGATCTGCTAAAAAATTAACATTTTCATGCCAATTCAATGGGTGCAATGGGTGAATTGGCAACTCATCACGTGCCAGCCCACGAAGGTAAACTGCAGCCCGTCGGGTTGCTTCACTACCTCCGAGCAACTGTTCAAATATGCCGGCCAACTTCAACCACCCATGTGTCACATCTGATTTCAATGCCCGTCTCGAAATCTCTCCTGCCGATGGTTGGAGGCCAATGACTTTTGTTATACTTTGTTGCAAAAACATAGATAAATTTCAAACAAAAAGTAATCATGGGTAATCTATATTTATGGAAAGAAACTTGGCAAAAAGCAAAGCCAGGTTTCTGTTTGTGGTGAGGGAATATGTGGCTCTGTGCTCCGCAGTGAGGACGAGCAAAGGGGGTTGCCGAAGTTCTGTGGAGGAAATATACTCTTTCACAAGAACAAATGTGTCATCCTCCAACTTCTCCCTGCGATGGTTGGTGCCCTCATCAATGTCCAAATGATTTGGCAAATCTGAGAGGGGTGCACATCATCAATGTGTGGTTTCTTTTTCACACCCCCATTTTTCTTTTCTTTTTTTACAAACTCCTGCCTCTTCGCTTGCAAAACAAGAAGAAATGGTTTGCAGTCTTGTCCAGCAACAATCCACCTTCCTTGATTGGTGATAAATTTGAAGCAGGAAAGTTGAGAACAACCAGCAACAAGGAAAACAAAAACACAATGACACAATGCAGGAAAGCTTCAAATGTCACAGGAGAGTTTGTTTGAACATGTGCCTTCCAATCACGGTAGTGTCGCAAACAGGATACAATGACTTGCCCATTTATCCAGCTTGATAGTGAGGGCTTGGTGAGCTCGGAACGGATGACTTCACAAACGCTGGCATCATCATAAAGTTCTGTAGATTTCCCCAGGCGTCTGCTCAACAATCCCCAAAGTTGGTCTTAGTGATCAAAAAAGAAAACAACAAATATATGTCAAGTTGGGGCACCAAAAAAAGAAATATGGCATTCCAAGGAACCAATAATATCGTGTGTATGAGATACACGATACATCATCATCGAAGTAAACCTGAGCTGGCCACATTATACGGAAATTTGCAAAACAAACAAAGGAGAACAAAACAATCCAATATCAATCCAATAAAGTTTCAAGGTGATATCACAGCATCAAGACACCTGAAGCGGGAATGGTTGACATAGTTTGCCACTCCACTGAGGAGAACAGTGTTTTTCAACTTTTTCACGGTATTGTCTCCGACCACCACTAAGGTGTCTGGGGCGGCCACCTTTTTTTCATCACATACTTTCATGATGTCCTCGATTGTTAGGGCTAGAAGTTCTTGAACAAGACCACTTCCATGATATGTGTTCTCCTCCAACACGGCGATACGTAGGACAAATCCAAAGGCCCACACTCCATGTATTTTCAGCTTGGGGCGTTGAAATTTGGCGCTGCGATATGCAGTCTTCAGTGAAGGACTTCTTGGGATCATATACTTTGCCTCCGTGATTCCCCCTTTATTGTTTTGCTTGTTTGATCAAAAAAGGAAAAGCCAAAATAAATAAGTCTTGCTTTGATATGCAAGTGGCTTGGTCTGCACCATCTGTGATGCAGACTGCAGTTCGACTCATCTCTGGGCCACTGATGTCACGCAAACTCCAAACAGCGCATCTGTCAGCATACTGTGACATCAAATGTGCACGATACAGTTTCAGCGCATTGAGCCGTGACTCCATGTGCAACTGCTTGTCCTGGAACCTGTGCTGCATGCAATTTTCTTTTCAAACCAACAAGAACAAGATAAAAATAAAAATTCAATAAACCAAGAAACTGAGCTTTGAGTTCTTGACACTGGTCACATTGGGAAAACTCGCTGGCAGTTCTGAACTTGAGGACGCTTGTCCATTTTGAGTTCCACCGTTTCAAAAAGGTCCCATACCTGCACAAAACAATGATTGTCACGTGTCCTCCACATGATATATGATTATATATACATAAACAAACACGCATATATATATACAAATTTATATATACACAACTCACCACACACCAAAAAAATCAAAAATAATTTTGACTTGGTGCCCAGCTTGGTGCTCAATGGAATGTGCAGAGCACCATCCACAGTAAAACTGATACGTATCATAAATGGTGCCTGGAGGTAAGTATTTGCGAACCAATCCAGTCAAATCCTCAGTGTCTTGGGACAAGATACATGGCAAAAAATACACACAAAAAAATATCAATGAACAAAATGGGAGACCCAAAAATTGCATCTGTTCACCAAGGCACACTGAACCCAGCAGTTTTGGTCATGTTCAGCAAGAAAGATGTGTTGTTCTGCAGAAAAGAAGCTAGGTCATCGTCATTCTCTTCAAATTCTGATTGGCAAAGCACCCCACCTTCCCACTGGTCTGTCCCAGAGTCAGCTTTGACAGTTTTGGTGCGTTTTGCTTTCCCAAGTCGAACAAGCCTCTCAAAGGTTTTTGTGACCTGTCAAAACAAAAACAACCTTGCGCAAAACTTCCAAACTTGGTCACAACAACGATATAAAATCATCTGCGCTTCATTCAAGTCACTTTGTGGGCAATGGTTCTGCCACTGAGTTGTAGAGAACCATGACAAATGCATCAATGCTGGCTGTCAGGGGAGAAGGTTTGCTAGGACGCTTGGTATCTCTGTAGCGCATGTCGATGGACCCTATCTTGTCCACTCTGTGTGACGACATTCCGAGTAGACTTTCAAAGCATTGTCTCCGAAGATGGGTTCCCAAGAAATAGTATTCAGAACGTTTTGAATCCCCACAATGTGAAGAACTATCCTCACACGACATGTAAAGGATGGCGTCTTGTTCTCGTTTCGTTCGGGGCTCAAAAATGTCCAAGAAATCTTTGATTTCCTTCACGTCCAACTTCTTATAGCAATCACCTGAAGCGCATTTGCATCCTGTTTCCATCAGCTTCTGTAGTCTTTCCTTACTAATGTCACAATATCCCCAAACATAGAATTTAAGGCACACACCAAAAAAAAAAACAACAAATTCAAAACACAAAGGTACCAAAGCATAGCTTTAGCTTCTTCACTGTTTCTAGGCAACCTACTTTGGTTTGCAGTTTTGCACCTCATTTTTTTGGCATGTTCTGCAGCAGCAGCTCTCTTTGTGTTGTCATAATGACGTTTCTTTTTTGGCTCTGAAACGCTTTCTGTCGAGAGTTTCATGATTTGCCCTTTGAGGAAGTTAGACAACACAGAATGGGAAAGCTGAACGATGCTCCTCTGAGGTTGTCCAATCTCATTGTCATCATCACAATCAGCGAAGTATGCGCTATCATCGGAGTTGTCATCTGATCTGATTAGAGAAATTTAAAGGATGACAGAAAATGATAAATATCAGGTCATCACATCCCATAAAATAGAAAGCATTGAAAAAAATGTATAGCTTGAGTTGCTCGTCAGGTTCTATGCCAAAAGGAAGGCAATGTTCATCTTCGATTTCATCAGGTTCATCTTGTAAAACACAAGCCGGTTTCAATGCAGTCAGTGGGGGTTGCCCTTCACATCCTTCACCTTCACTAGGCTCATCTTGAAACAATCCAGGTGATGAAGGTTCGTCAGCTTCATCTTGAAACATGGAGTTTGGCCATGGCTGTGGTCACAGGTGGAGAAAGAACCCCAAAAACAGTAATGATTATATAATTGGTTAATGCTATAAACTTCTGTCAAAAGTATTCAGATTACCCAAGTACAGTAGCCTCTTCTTATCACACACTGCATGTTGTTCCTGAGCTGTTTTTCTGCACATGTCTTGATCCAGCAACACTATGATTACAATCAAGTTGCAGGGCATGTGCAATCACAATGATAGAACTGAAAACTTCTTAGGGCCCCACTGTGTTTTTCGTCTCTTGTCTCTTGGTGGTACTGGGAATGCCTGAAAGTGGCCACGAATTAAAACAAAAAGGATAACAAAGAACATAATTTGTGAAAAAGTGTCCAACCTTGCCTCATCTGTATGTTTTTCCTCCAAGCAAATCAATGCCTGGCATATTTCAAAAATGATGTGCATGCAAACTTGCTGACAAAATCCGCCAGCATGACTGTGAGCATGACGAATCCCACTGATGGCACATCCATGCCATTGCCAGCCATGGTAACCTCTGAAGTTTTGTGAAGATGTTGGATTGGACAATCATTAGCCAGTTTGGGCAAATCAAGGAAACCAAAACGGCAAAATAATCATGATTTCAATAAGAGTCACCTTGGCTGCTTCGCTCAGCATAGTCACATTCATACGTTCTGTGGAAGCTGCATCTGCAAGAGACTTCGTGACAGGGAGTCCCATCACCCCCAACATTTCATCACCACAAAGAGGCCGGCCATGCTTTTGGCTCCACCTGATTTTTCAACATTGGATAAACAACTGGAAAAATCACCATTGATATTTTACACTTTGTGTGGGGCTCAAAAAAATCCAAGTTGTTGTGCCTTCAAGATGATGACCATGAAAATACTTACCAAAGGTCAAGCAGAGGCACAACAATCCGCTGCTTGTTGCAAATGTTGGCAAACTTCCATCAAGAGTGCTGCAACGCCCTCTCTTGACTTCCGGGCTGGGATTCTGTGACAAATCCTTAGATTAAAGAATCAGGCTCACTACCTCCTACTGCAGCAACAACATGAAACCAGTTGGCAGAAAAAGGCACAAATAAAAATTGAAAGCATGCAATGAAATCCACCAATTGTCCCAAACCAGTCTGTTGGAAAAATCTTCCTCATAGATCCTCTTGTATTGGAGTGCAGAGTTGGAAAGGTCCATGACAAAGTGCTCCGATCGCCCCACAGTGTCGATCTTAGCTGATCAATCAAATTTGCTGAAATTCAAAACGGACCATTGACACAACTTTGTTTGCAAATGCATTACGAAATAAATCAATCCAAAGTCATACTGAAAAATGTGTCAATGTGCCAGTTCTGAAGGACGCATCCAAAACATCACATCAGCATCCATCTTGAGTTCGGAAAGTGGGCACACCAGCTTCAAGATCTGCCGCAAGCAAGGGCCCTTCCGAGTATACTTCTCTTTGTTCCAGTAAAGCCGATACTTGCGCAACCTCGTGATTTTTGGCAACAGATTTTCTGATTATTTACTTTTTTCAACTTGTATATGATTCTATGAATGTAGATGTATTTATTTATAAATATAAAAACGTAAAGGGGTATATACATACATGTTTTTGTTTTGGCAACAATGGCCTGTTCATGGGCTTTCCAAATCGTTGAGGTGAAATCAGCGTCTCCTCATAGGCATATTTCTGCTCCAGTGGGCGGAGGTAGTCAGTGGGGTACTCTGGCACATTTTCGAAAACAAACCAATCCAACCTAGATGAAGCCCATGAACAAAAGAAAAAACAAAGAAACAAAGAAACAAACAAAACAAACAAATGAACAAAAAACATCTTCACAAACTTTGACAAGATGCTCCTGGTCAAGTTTATCTTGCATCCAGACTTCATGGCACTGTCTCTTGAGTTCATTGCCTGTCATGCCTTCTCTATTGCCCATCCTCAATGCAGCAAGCAAGCCCAATACAAAAAATATTTTTCCTTGGATAAATAGCATATCTATTTATTGGAAAAAACATGTTGTTATTTTTAATTTTCTGCCAAGAGACTTGGAGAAGAGCACACAGGGGGGTCCATCGGTTGCACACTTTTGATGGGAAGCAGGACTATGCAAGGCCTTTCTCATGCACTTTTTGTCGTGGGTGAGGCAATAGACGGACGAAACCTTGGATTACATGCCTCATGCCCAATACAAAAAAATATGATAACCAAAACACATGATACATATTTGGTGGAAAAAAACATTCAAAATTATTGTCTTTGGTGGAAAAAAAACATTCAAAATTATTGTCAAGCAACCAGCTTTCTTTTCTCCGGTTTCTTCTTGATGTCATCAACAAAATCTGTGATGTCGCCAAACATGCATCGATCCGGAAAATTGGCTGCCACATACCTTTGCACATCTGTGTGAAAATATGTCTTGGGTCACTATGTGTCTATTGCCCTGAAATCATCCAAGAAACTTCCGTGAATGTTTTGCAATATCGCATGCACGGCCAATCCTCCAATCCAGGTCGAAACCAAACCTGAGATGGAGACAATTTCCAAGTAAAACAAAGGCTTGCCACAGCACCAAGCACTGACAAAATGACAACAAAAAGACTAAAAGCAAATGACAAGAATCCTGCGGCGAACAGCCGTCTGAATCTGACACATGGCTTCATTAGCGAAATCTCCACCAGTGAACCAGGTGTCCATGGAAAACTTGGTTGTTTTCAACTTTTGCTCCACAGTTTGTACACCAAAAAGCCTCCTGGATATGTTTTTTGGCTAACATCAAAACATAGCACAAACAGTATGGAACACCTAAAATAACAGAAACAAAGAAGAAAAACACTTCTTAAGTCCCATTGTAAGACGCTCAAACTGCACGAGAAGCTGGCTGGCCCAGAGGAACAATTGCAAGAACTTGCTTGGCTTGTCCGGCCTCACTGAGGATTCTAAGCATAAATGAATAAGAAACGTTTAAGTTTTTGGTTAGAGTCAGCCAAGGGGACAAAACACAGTAAGTGGAGAAAAAAATCAGACAAGAATCGGCAATGGCATGGCAGCTTTCAATTGTGGAAACGGAGCATGGTCAATGCCATCATCATCACGGTCTCCTCGTCTTGGGGGGCGTTTGCCTCAACAAAGCCAAGGTGCACAAGCAGCAAAATCACATAGTAAAAAAAAAAAGAATCCATCCCAAGGAGGAAAAAACAACTGCTTCTGCTTAGGGTCGATGAGGAACTTCTGTTGCATCCAGCCCTTCTTCCTCGCCCTCGTCTTGGAACAAAATTGGCACCTGGCACACAGATTGTACTAGCTTAAACACCTTCAAAGCCTACTAGTTTAAAAACCAAACTTTCTTTTGGGAACTTTATCCCACCTTGTTTTGGACGTTGGTCTCATCATCAGAGTCAAGCAAGCAACGTTTGCCGACGGCCATCTTTCTGAAAAAAGGTGATCATCACCAAGTGGTTGAGCCCTTGAAACTATAACGCATCAAGCACATGTTTGTTTTTCCCCTCTGAGAAGCCCCGGCAAAAAATCAGCAAAAGGTGATCATCTCCAAATGTTTGGACACTTGAAAACATAACACATCAAACACATGTTTTTGCTTCCATTACTGCCCCTTCAAGAAATGAATCAAGACACAGTTCTTCCATCACTTGCCATCCCCTAGCAAAGGTCTTGAAGGAATAAAACAATGTTTTTTTCACCTCTGTAGTGCTGCAAGGTCATAATGCTCGGCATGTCAAAGGCAAAACCCATCCATACAATAGTCACGCATGCCAAGGTCAGAACCCATCGTCATAGTCATTCCGTAGTTCAACACCAAAAATACCAGAAGAGAAAGCCATCAGCATGAGTCCACTGGAGCCTTTGAATGCTCTTAAGTTTTGAAAGAAAAAATCAGTAAGGCAACCAATCCAAGATTGAATCTAAAAACCAAACATTTCCAAAAATCAAGATTCAACGAAACAACTCAAACCAAGATTCGGTTTCCTCTGCGAACATGTCCATCAAGCGAAAGGTCTCGATACAGCATGGTGGTAAAAAATCTGCCCATTGACATATCCTTAATTTGTCGCCGAGTTCAAACCAAAACTATGTTGTAAAGGGGGATGACAATCATAGACAAAACATCTACTAATATATGCTAATATTGTAAAGCAAAGCCACTCAAAAGCTCTCTGACTTTGCTCATCCTCCATGATCAAGTCAGTCTCGGACAGTTTGAAAGCAACCATCGACCAGCGACAAGTCTCCTCACCACAGAAGGTGAAGACCACCAGCAAGCCCCATGGATTGCTTCTGGCAGTCCACTTTTTGATCGTGTACTCTGCCGATTCTTTAAAGAACTGCTCGTCCTTAGCGCAATCATTGAACACCAACTTCCCTTTATGACAACATGTTCACACAGAAACAAAAAAAACAACGAAATAAGTTGAGGGACTGGATCAAAATGTTCCATGTGCAGCTGCTTCAATACTCCAATTTCGATGGCATCGTTGCGAGTCAATTTGCGGAATTTGGTCTGATCCAAGTCCAACCAGTATGTCGTTGCATGGTGGTACTTGGGGCAATCATAGGTGGACTGGAAGACATAGCTGGCAGGAGGACACTCTCCATTGTAGGGCCATGGAAGTCCTTGGATGTTGAACAGTGGTATATTATTATTCCCTCAACTGAAACACACACAGCCATCCTAAAAACAAACTTCAACTGTTCAAAATGCATGCCAAATTTGAGCAAGGACGCCAAACATCGAAAGCATCTTTGGGATTTGCATCAAGCGTTTTTTGACATCCAATGTAGTTGGCTCTCCATGGACACACTCAGAAAGAATGGGGCATTGCTCTCGCCAATCATCACTTGAAATGATGGAACGCTTTGTCATCATCCGCTTTTGAACCAACTGACAAACAATTGACAAACATGGATTGAATTCGCCAACTGACAAACAATTCGCTAGCTTAAACATGGTTTGCATGTCAACCCTTAATGCAGAAAAATCTGTCGCAATCATCTGTTTAAACGTCATTCGGTTTTCCCCACCCCATAGCATTTTGCCATGTCATTTTGTGTTTCTCTCTTTGATCCACCCATTACTGTTCCCCCAGCATTGCATGGCCATGAGAGCACAAAAGCTTGGAAATACCAAGCTGAGACACTAAAGTGGGTCCCTCCAAGTTCCGAGGTCCCATTGACGACCACTCCACGAAAGTTAAAAAGAGCTGCCGCTAAATCCCCTCATTCCAAGTTCTGAAGGTCCCACCAACGACCATTACATTGGAATGTCCTGATGAAATGATGCAATAGTGGAAAAAGTGAACCACTGGCAATCAAAAAAAAGCTATCCAAAAAAGTTCAACCACTTGCTATCACGAAAACTGAACCAATTGTCAGGTGCCAACAAGTTAAAACACATAAAAACCTGGATGCGTTATAATGATCCAAGCAACCACAGACAAAAAAGAGTCATCAACCAGCATCTTCAGAGCAAGGTCACGTTCAGGTCCAGGTGGCAGGATCTCAGCATACTCACGGTTCCTAAGTTCAATCAGCTGCGTTCCACAAAATGAGCTATATATTTTCTAGACAATGAACCCAATAAATGAACTGTGTTCTAATGGTCCGTCAAATACCCCAAAACAAACTCTGTTCCAAAATGAAACCAACTTCCAAGCCTCTCCCTTTGAAGTCTTTCTCTAGGGTCAAGTGAGTTGACCTTCAGGCGAAAAAAAGTGACCACCTTCTTCTCGAATCCAATCCCGTCACCATCGGTTTCAGTGGACCAGTGAATGTTGCCCAACATCCATGGCTTCTCAGGGTCCACATCCTTTCGCCAAAAATCCCTGATGGTGTCCTGGTATGGACCAAAACGTGCAGGGCTTAGTGGCTCTGCATCCTCAAACTCTTCAACCTTGGTTGATGTCAGTCCCAAATGACATATATGTCCCTCTAAACATCTCTAAACTGGCCATGCCAAAAAAAACATGTCAAAATCCAATCCGAGAATCTACAACATACCATTTGAAGATACATTTCAGAAGCTGGGCCTCAACTTGTCTTGGATCCTTCAGATCTCGGAAACATCGTTGCTTGAGGGCTATGTTGAACCACTCAGCACGGTCTTGTGTGAACAGGAACAGGTCGAAGGGAAGAGTGCAACACTGGTATTTCTGCCATGGAATCTTTCCATTATAAGGCCATAAGGTTCCTCAGAAAAATGAGAAATAGCAAACACTTGATTGAGGCAGAAACAAAACTTGAAAGATCAAATTGACAAAACATACCATTTTTTGACAAGTATCCCAACAAGTCTGTCATGTGCACACATCTCCCCAGTGCCAAGTCCACGTCTTCAGAAATTTCTGGTCGATGTCGCTTTTGAGATTGGTTTAGCCCACGAAGCACAAAGTGAAGCATCTTGTTCTTGCCATTTTGTCGGCGTGGGTGCGGCATGTTTGACAAAATACCAAAAAAAATGTTTCTGAACATCTGTGTTCATGTTTTAGGCTGAGCTGGAGCTAGACTGATTTTTTTTTGGAGAAATGAATGCAATTTCATGTTGAACCTGCGATTTACCCCCTTTAGAGCCAAGAAGGACGGCATAAGGCCGAGCTGGATTTAAACCAAAACCCCTGGGTAATTGATATGGTTCTATTCTACTTTGAACGTGTGATTGCACCCTTCAAAACCCAGAAGGCCGAGCTAATCTCTAATACTTCCAAACACCAACACATTTTTTCTTCTCATAATGTCATGCTGAATATATTGTGTGGAATTATTTTTTTTGGGCTAAACATGAATTCTTTGGAAACTTCCGCCTTTTTCCTTGCTTGAGCAGATCGACATCCATGTCATCCATCCTATGACAGTGGGCATATCTTGGAAGCAGAACGGAGCGGGTGCTAGATTTGCACTATACAGGTGCAATGTTTGCACTATGCTG
>Ga0126342_10006363_pt1 | contig 20914 bp, 18 predicted proteins | sample Cyp1metagenome_FD_92528 | JGI IMG/M metagenome (GOLD analysis project Ga0126342, IMG submission 92528) | Coral microbial communities from Lord Howe Island, Old Settlement Bay, Australia - Cyphastrea 1 metagenome | ecosystem: Host-associated > Invertebrates > Cnidaria > Coral ...
AGGTATCGCTCTACTACAAAAACCGGGTACACAGCAAAGTGGTCCTTACAAAATGGAGCCTTACAGAACCCTTTGTAGGGGTCACATGATACCGGCTTTTGTAGAGACAATGGTATCCCCGATGTTTAACCATGTTTAACCATCAAAATCTAGGTCCACCTCGGAAATTTTCATGCGATGATCTCCAATCTCTCGTCCCACCTTCGCCACAGAGGATTGGTTGGTGCAGCAGGGCATGCGCATCCAGCGTGCAAGACGTCGAAGCTCATCGACGACGTTGAAACCTAGCGCATGATGCGCATGGTGGATCTGGTCATCCAAAGAAACATGGAAGAATTTCGAAGAATTACTCACATCTTTGTACGATTTTGTGCACTTGGTCCGCCAAGGGGCTCTGGGAGCCCCCATTAACTTGAAGCACCACGCAGGTTCTCCCTTGTGTGGGGCGCACTGAGCCCGTGTTCAAAGGAAGCCTTGGCCCAAGATGTACACATGGCGCTCTTTTCGGGGCACTGATGTGACATTTGAACCTGCCAAAAAAGGAAAAGATGTGGACAGAGATCATGATAACGTCTGGTTGTGCTGCCTCCAAACAAGATCAACAAGCTTAAAGCACAAGTAGCTTTGAATGAGGTCAAACGATATTCAGTCCCAAGCCCTCATCAGCAGAAAACCAGCAGGACTTCCGCATCCCTAATTTATGTCAAGGAGCCAATCAATCTGGTTCTTGAAAGTACCAGTGATAGCACCATGCATCTCAGGACTGACCCAAACATGTCCTTCTGACCAGCTGGAGAGGGCCTCAGATGTACTTTTTTTTGGGGGGGGGGCAGAGCTGTTGAGTAACCAACTTGTATAACTACTAAATAAATCATTCTTGCACCTCCTGTTGTTTTTGACTGCGACTAAACTGAGCTCACAAGCTAAACATACTAAAGTAATCCTCAGCAACGTGTGGCCTAAGTCCACGGATATCAAGAACAGTTTGATCCCAGCGCAGCCAGATGCAGCCAGGAGGCTCTCAGTTCCTTCACCTTGGGATGCTCCTCCAGTGCAGGGTCGCGCACCGGCAGCCCCATGGGGCAGTACAGCCTTACCTTGGTGCGGTGCAACCGGTGCAACCGCCGAAGCCAGGGAGGTCCCGCGCTGGAGGTGATCTTCACCATGAAACACCAAAACTTGATGTGGAGATATATCGGATAGGGGATGGATCCAAATCGAGACGGAAGACTTTCTGACCATCGGAGATGGACCAAAAGAAATTGGTGCAGAAAAATCTGTGTCTCAGCAGGCGACATCTGCTCCCAGAAGCTCCAGTAAGCGTGCACACTCGCAGGCAAGCTTTCGGGAGAACGAGGTGGGGCGAAGAGAACCTGGTTGAGGCTGGCCGTTTTGTTCACAATGTTCAAGTTATCATGATCTATCCATTCATCTACTACACTTTGCTGACGTGTATGCATGTGTGTATATATATATGTGTGTGTGTATGTATATATATATGTATACATATATGTATATATATATATATATATCTGTATATATATATATGTATGTATGTATGTACATATATATATATATATCTGTGTGTGTCTAATGATGTAATGTACTGTAATGTAATGCAATGCCATGTAATGTGATGTATATCAATAAGCCCCGGGTCACTTGAAGCTCTAGCAGGCTGGCTTGGAAGTGGGCATCTACTGATTCATGACTGTTTGTGACATCTCTCAACCCCGAGTACTCTGTCACAATTGGCATCGAATAGCAGTCAGGTGGTAAGCCCAATAATAAACCATTCCCAACGGTCATTCGCGCCAAATGATAGGCTTATGCCATCTTATGGCATTGGCTGTGCCAACAGTTTGAAACTTGGCCCAGCAACCATAGAGCACCAAAATCCTGGGTGGGTGCGTCAACCTGGCACCCGGGACTTTGAAAGCTGCTGCTTCCGCCAGATTTGTGCCCAGCTTGTCCTCCGGATCCCTGAACGCCTCAACGCCTCAGAGACCCAGTCGTTGCCTGCGGCAATCGGCTGTGATGGTCAAAGTTGGGATAGCTTTTTGGTTCAAACCTCCCCGGGGTAAAGCTGGTTGTGCCAGGAGGGACACCTGGCCTGCAAATTGAGCCATGTCATTCTTTCCAACTGCTGAAAAGCATGCGTTTGATGTTGCCATGATTTACTCTTCTCGAAGTAGCCTTTGTCCCTGTTTGAAAAGGATCACCTGTGAGATTTGTCACAGGCAACCGACGTTGATGTCACTTGACTATGTAGTGGTCAAAGGTGAAATTAGACGTGATGGTCCAACTCTGCAGGATGGCTTCAATGAGAGATATTTCCAATCCAATCGATGTGCACATGACTTGGAATCGTTGGTATCTGTCAAGGTCACCACAGACCAGTGGCAACAGGTGATTTGCAAGTCAAGCATGTTCCTTGTCTTGGATGGGGTAGTGACTAATGGCATCATCGATGTCACTTCCAGCCCGTCAGGAGTCATGGCATGCCCAGATGCTAGGATGAAAATGCCAGGTGAAGACGTTGTGACATGCGAAGCTTTCTCTGGGGGATATTCTGGCTGGTCTCAGGCGATGAGACGCCTGTCAGAATTGGGCTACCCTTTCTCCCACCGTGTCGCTGTGGATCAAGAGGAAGTTTGTGCAGAAACATTCATGAGGTCGCATGGTTTCCAACACCGTGTGGGCCCGCTCTCGTATGCATGGGGAACTGAGCCTCTTCCCGACCATTTGTTTGTTGTTGGAGACATGATGGCACATGACTGGAAACATTTGTTTTCGAACATTGCCTTTGACTTGATGGTTATGTCACCACCTTGCCCGCCATGGAGCCTTGCATCTCTGCAGCAAGGCCTTGCAAAAATGGAAGGAAGACTTACTTTGCATGGTTGGGGGTTGGCCCACATCCTCCAGCCACGCATTGTATTGATGGAAATGGTGAGTGGCATGAAGAACCATGAAGATTGGAAGGTAGTGAGAGATTTCATCAGATGGGCAGGATACTCAATCCGGTTTGCTCGCAATGCCAATCTGTCCGAAGTTGCGCCACAACATCGTGATAGATTCATAGTGATTGCAACTCTTGACCAGGCAGATTTGTTTCCTCATTTGCCGGCAACTTGGCCTCCCATGCAAAGACAGACATTGGAATCGTTTCTGAACATCATCAACATTGATGAGCCGTGGCTTTCACAGTGCAAGCTGAGTGAGGATCTTTTGAAGATCTACATGGACCCGAAACTCCTTCCAAAATCCCTCGACAAAAGAGGCCATGATGTCAAAAGAAACCGCAAAGATGTGGAACAGTACCGTGTGAAGCACCCTCATGGGGTTTTCGGATGCATCATGAGCAATTACTCATATGGGCACTTGCTTCCGGACGTCACCTTGCAACATGCTGGCCTTTTTGGGACGATCCTTGCACTCCCCACAGGATTGCGGTTCATGAGCATTCCAGAGATCTTGATCGCACAGATGACATGCATGCCATGTTGGCTTCCGAAATGCCATCGGGATTGCATCCGAATGCTTGGTAATTCGATTTCGATTCCACACGCCTTGTTAGGTTTGACCAATGCACTGGCCTTCTTGTTCGAATTGTCAGGTGTCGAAGCCCGGGAACTTATGGTTCAAGTCATGAACAAGAGAATGACCTCAAGGAACATTCAATGGGAAGAGAAATGGGGTGGCATCTCCTTCACCCTTGATGAAGATGCATGTCAGCCCACTTTGATGATGCATGCTGAGCAGACGATCACACTCAGGTCTCCGATGGATGTTGCCATTGCACATGTTGAAAGAGATGTGAACGTTATTTCAGCCTTGAAAGCTTTGCTTGGTCACTCATTCCCGAATGAACTTTTCCTTTTGCCTGGTGGTGACTTGAACTCACGTGTCATGCTTCAGCCGCAGATGGTAGTAGGTGACAATGACATTCAGGTATTTGCAAGTGTCCCATCCGCTCTGGACATTCCTTTGAAAGCCTTTTCATCATTGGAAGCAAAAGCACAGGAAATTGTGGTGTTGACAAAGTGGGGGGCATATGTTGTCCGTAGGGATCATGGAATGACGGTTGCTGATGTCATCACAGTTGTCGATCACAGTTTTGGCATCCGATGCCCTCATTTGACAGGAAGCCTGGGTGAAAGACATCCTGAACAGATGATTTGCCCAGATGCAGTGTTTGCCATGGACACAGAAGGGGCGGCTGATGACCTCTCCATACTGGACTTTCTTGACATCAAAGTTGATGTTGAAGGCATCAGGTTCTGTGGCACGTTCAATGTCATTTCGGATTTCTTTGAATTTCTTCACAGGACAGCTTTGATTGATGTCATTCAATCTCTGGGTTGGATCTTGGTCGTTGACCTGCAGCAGGTGGTTGACAGATGTGTCACCACGGTTCGTCTAGTCCGTCGGCCGTCAGCACTTGCCATTGTACAGGAAGAACTGGCGTACTGTATTGCCATCCACATGTTTCTTGTCAAGATCAGGACTTGGACTTCCGTAGGTGCTGTGCCAACGGTCAGGTGTCGAATCAAGCTTTGGCATGCATGGGTGTGGGACTCACTCGTTGATCCAGCCACGACACTTGAAAAGTTTTGCCGAAGCCTGGAACTCCATATCGGGAAAACTCCAAATCGATAAGGCTTGGCGTTTTGTGATCAACAACAGATGCATGAATCCTCAATGGCCTCTGTCTTCATTTGTGCAACATGATGAACATGGTGACCCGCAGTTGTCCGTTTTTCTTTTGCTTGGTGTGAGAGGTGGAGGTCCTGTCAGGCTGATGACCAATCAGCAAGCGATGCATTCGGATAACTTCCAAAACATGGCCCATCTTGAGGCATTGAATTTCGAGTCTGCTTTGACAGTCGCACTCAGAATGATGCTGGGAAGTGACGCTGAACATAGCCGATTTGATATTTCTGATTTCCTGGAGATTGATTCTTCCATCCGTGATGGCCAATTCACAATGAAGGGAGACACACAGATTCTGCATCGCTTCCTTGTGATGATGCATGAAACCGGCATGGAGACCATGTTTCGAAAATGTGGATGGATGCCAGCCTGTGTTTTCACCAAGCTCAGTGACCCACAGGAGTATGACATTATCTTTGTGGCATTGCCTCAGGTTCCAACTGTCACTTTGCAGTTTGTCAGGACTCTCATGACGTCAGCCCTCGCATGCATTGGTATGCCGAAGCAGACCAATGGTGATGATGATGTTTTTACCAAGGTGAAACTCTGGAATGTCATGGCCTTCAAAGGGAGACTACCGCGCATGTTTCCTATGCAACAATTCCTGGATGTATGGGACCAGGCTTGCACAATTGTTGGTGAACATCACACAATGAGGTTGGTGAGCCATACAGGTATGGTGAACCCAGATCTGGCCTTGAAACACTTCAGCAGGTGTGGACCGGACGATGTGACATGTGCAGTGATTACATTTGTTGGGGCCTTGAGGGGTGGTGGACCTGGAGCTGACAAAATGCCAGCAAACAGTCATGACCTCAACATCCAGCAGAAGAATGCTATGGCCTCGTTTTTGCTCTCCCAAGGGGCTGACTTGAAGGAATGTGTGGCCTTCATCGATTCCTTGGTGAAAAATGCAGGTGCGAGTGCAATTTCCAGCATATTAGGCCAAAAAAGGGTCAACAAAAAGTGGGAGGGCATCTCCCAGCTTGCCCAAGCACTGCACATTGAGATGCCGCAGATTGCAAAGAAACTTCAGCAGGCAAGGTCCAAAGCACAGAAGAAGTTTCAAGCACAAGCACGTGGTCAGCCAGCCAACCTCCCAGTCGAAGCCTTGACAATGGAGAATGGTTTTTTGCTCAATCAGGATGACACCAACTGCCTTCAGCTACAGAAGATTGCACCCAATGTCTCCGGGGCGGTGCTTATGCGCTATGATGAAGCGAGACAATGGTTGGAAAGAAGGATTGTCCTATCGCAGGACGAGCTGGTGATCATTGTTGTCGGTGCGTGTGGCCATACTGAATCTGACAAGTGTCACAAAATTCAGCTGCCGGTACTGATGAATAATGAGCCATTAATTGTTCAAGGTTGTCTGCATCAACTTGGAGCCAAACATGCAAAGGTCCCCTCAGATGATGAGAACATCATTCCTGAAATGGAGACACAAGTCATTTGCTTCACGGCAGTCAAAGACGAAGTTCCAAAGGAAACATGGGATGCCATCCTCCAATCTCCAGTGAAACACATGTTGCGACTTCTTGGTGAAGATGTTTCTGACGTGGTTTTTGTATCACCGCCTTGGGGTAGATCATTCCAGAAAGCTGCAAAAAAAGTGACTCCTGATCTTGCCACGACAGTGCAGTTCCACTGCAGAGTTCAAAGATGCGACGTCAGAAGCCTCTTGCGGGCTTCTGGAAATGGTGGAATCTACACATGCCCCAAAACAGAGGACAAACAAGTGTCTCCGGAATACATGGTGGTATGGACCAAGTCAAATGCTGTTGATCTTGCTATCAGCTTATCCCAGTGTGAAAATCACTTTGGGTTAGTGAGAAGCCTCAAGGGTGACAATCCTTCCAAGGGCATTCGTTTTACACGCCATGACTTTCCGGCCGCCTTCACCAAGTTGAGACCTGATGATGAGATTCCAAACATTGTGTCTCACAACCATTTCTTTCGTGTTGAACCGACGCCTTTAGGAACATCTGCTGAGCAGATTCAGTCATGGATTGATGCCCATGGATGGAAAGCCAAACCAGTGCGATCCATCAATGCGTCTACATGGTTGTGTGTGGCTGAGAAGAGATTTGATGATGTTTTCCCCCAATGGAACAACAAGCCTGTCCTGGTGAAATGGATTCAGCAGAGAAAGGAGAAGCAACCCGTGGTGCTCGCAGGAAATGTCCAGAAGATCTTCCAAGCCCCTTCATCTGAGCCGCAGATGGAGGTTACAAATGACACAACAAATCTTCAGTCCGATCCCTGGGGAACGTGGATTAAGAATCATGGTGGCTCAGGCCTGTCGCAATCTTGCAGTGGTGCCAGACCCAGTGTACCGCAGCAATTTGCAGCCCAACCGCCCCGCAGGGTTGAAGCGCCGATTGAAGATAAATTCCAGCGACAGGAAGAGCAGATGCAACTCATTCGTGATGTGACAGAGAAAGAAATCCTGTTGTTGAAAGAGAGTGTTCAGACGCTTGAGAGGGCAGTCGAAGAACAGAAATTTGTCATTGATCAAAACATGGAATCCACAGCATCGGAGATGAGAGCCATGAAGGCTGACACGACGCTGCAGTTCCAATCGATGGCTGATATCTTCCGTGAAAGCCTGTCCAATGCCATTGCAGCCCATGATGGAGCCATGAATAACCAATTCAATGAGATCAAAGCTTTGATTGCAGCCTCACCGTCTGCAGTGTCTCCGCCGCCTAAGAAGCACAAGAATGGAGCACCCGCAGATGACTCGCGTTGACTAGCCATCTTTCATGTGAGTTCAGCCGAGACCCAAACAGATTTGCCCAAGGAAAAAACCATTCTAATTCAGCTTGCACTACATTGCAACATCCGTTTTGCATTGCGCAATTTTTGCATTTGCCGCCTCTTTGCACAGCATTTCTGTCTCACCATGAAGCAATGGTGGCTTGCTAGCTTTTTCAAGCTGGATGGCTACCCATCCGTCCCTGGACCTAGCAGATTCCTGCCGCTCACGTTGTTGCATTGGCCTTGGTTTCTTTGTTGCCTCATGAATCAGTTTGCTTGGTATTTTGGTTTAGCTGTGGGCGAAGCCAGTAATCCGGGCCCAGACATGTCCACTTTGAGACTAGCTGTCGTGAATCCAACCGCAGTCTATGGAAAAATTGACCAAATCCTGGCATTGGATGCAGATGTCGTTGCAGTTTCGGAAACTAGCGCCACCAGTGTTGTTCAGAAGGATTGCACGAAGATTTTGAGTAAAAATGGTTTCAAAACTTTTTGGAGTAGGCCTGTTGCTGCGAAGAAATCCACTCTTGACCTGCGTCCATCTTACAGAGGGGAAGCAGTAGGTTCTGCCGTTTTTTCCAGATTGCCTAGCCGATCGACCAGGGGAAATATTCATGAATCTCTTTGGGAAACACAGAGGTTTTCCACTTGTGTCCTGAGACTTGGTAAAATGGAGGTATTAATGATTTCTCTTTATGGCTTCGCCAATCGACATAAGGAGGGAATCAGACCCAACGATGTTTTAATTGCCAGTATCATCCCGGTGGTATCTCAGATTGGGTTACCTTACATAGTTGCGGGAGATTTCAACGAACCTCTCTCGAAACTCCCTGCTTATAAATTTTTTGAGGACCAAGGTGCGGTGGAGGCCTTTCATTGGTTTAGGACTAGATTCCAGAAAGATCTTCCCCCGACATGTTGTGGATCCACAAGAAACGATACGATGTTCATGCACCCCAAGGTCGCTGACCTTCTCCATGACATGAAGGTTCCAGATGAACACAAATTTGATGTCCACACACCGCTGCTGGTTGACTTCAAATTACAGTGCGCTTCTGAGAAACAGACTTTATGGCGTTGTCCGAAATCATGGGCCTGCTTTTCACCCCCGATGGATGGGATTGATAAGCATTATCACCCCCTATCTTTTGATGCCTTGTTCAGACCCGATGGTGAAAACGATGTTGGACAGGTTGAGCATGCTTTCCACATATGGTCAAAAAATGTTGAAAATGCTGTTGATTTGGCCCTACAGGAAGCACATAGCATTGACCCGGTGAAGTATCCTCAAAAATGTTTGCACCAGTCTTTCAAAGGTAGATGTGGTGTTAAGAGATTTCGCAAGACTGAGCGCAAGACATCTGTCAAATCTGATCGCCATGGTGGATTTACTCCGTCGGATGAAGTTTTTCATCTGAACACCAGACTTAAGGTCAGACAGACACGCAGGATCAAATCGTTGATCAGACGCCTGAAGAGCTTGCCTTTGAACCCACAAGGTGATGTGACATGTGTCCGAACTCTTGAGGATGCCAAGGTTGAATGGAATACCATCCTGAAAGCCAAGGGTTATGGTACGTCTTGGTGGAAATGGATTCTTTCGTTTGAAGCAATGCCATGTGTTTCTTTGGAACTCCCTGAGATGAGTGATCTTCTCATGGCTGACCAGATCACGGAGCATGACTGCCTACATGCCTGCAGAGCTGAAGCAAAAGCAAGATCGGATCGATTCAAATGTCGTTTAACGATTGATCAGAAAGATGATTTTTGCAAGACTTCCTACAAGCTCGTCAGAGCCAAACAAGCAGAAACCCTCTCCGAGGTGCCTGTGCAATGGAATATTCATGCAAAACTTATGAGATCCAGGGTTGGGAAATCAGCAATTTTATTGGAAACCCATAAAGTGATCCCCAAGCATGCACAGCTTAAATTTGGAGATGCCGACTTGGAATTTCTTGGACAGGATGGTAAAAAAATCTTTTTTCGCCATCTGACTGGAACCCTTCCTTCGTGTGGGAACCTGTCTATTGCCTTTACTGCCATCACTTCACAAGAGATTGCAAATGAGTTTGCGGATTTCTGGTCACCCATGTGGCTTCGAGACAAGCGCACAGAACAGTTTGAAGATGAAACCTGGCAGCCCTTTCTTGATGTGCTCTCCAATGCCAACTTGCCAGTGATACCAGAGATCTCTTACCCCTTTGATGACGTTGACATGTGGTGGAAACTTGTCCGCAGTCTGCCTTCGGCCAAAGCTGTTGGCCCTTGTGGATGGTCAAATGATGAACTAAAATGCCTTCCGAAGGCCTGCATTCGTGATTTAGCAAAGATTTTCAGTGCTGTCTCCGCGACTGGTTTCAGTAGTGGCATGATGATGGCCAAGACTGTTTTGCTTTCTAAGGTGCCCTTGCCTATGTCTATGCACCATGCAAGACCCATTACAATTTTGAGTTGCCTGTACAGATTGTATGGGAAATTCATTTTCAAAGTCACGGCCCAGCAGTGGAAAATTTTTGTTCCTTATGAGGTCTCCGGTGGATTACCTGGCCGTGGGGTGAAAGAACTGGCGTTTTTACAAAAAAGAACTATTGAGAAAGCCCTCATGTCTGGTTCCAGCCTGGGTGGTTTTTCCCTTGATTTGATCAAAGCCTACAATACCTTCGGTAGATTTCCGATTGGATGCATCATGATCCGCCTTGGCATGCCGGCTCCATGGGTACATGCCTGGATCAGAAGTCTTGATGTTATGATGAGGTACCCGACCATTCAGGGCTGTGTCTCCTTTGGTATCGCATCCACGACTGGAGTTCCCGAGGGTTGCAGCATTAGTGTACTGTCGATGCTTGCCACATCGTGTATGTACCATGCATGGCTCAAAACAGAATTTGTCCGACCTTTTGCCTACGCAGACAATTGGAGTTGGATGTCCTCTCGACAAAGATGTCACTTTGCTGCCTACCAACAGGTCCTGAGGTTGACTAGTGTGATGAGGTTGTCCATCGATCACTCCAAGAGTTGGCATTGGGGCACCAAAAAAGACTTTCGTGAAGCCTGTGAAAACTGTGCCCTTTTTCATCCAACGGCTGATGTTCCTGTCATAGTGAAATCTTCGGTCAAAGATCTTGGCGAAAAAGTCAGTTATGACAAGAGTGTCTCTTTGGGTTTCATAAAAGAAAAGATCGATGAAGCAGTGACCAGAATGCACAGATTGGAATGGTTACCTGCCACTATGCAGGTTAAGGCTAGGATGTTGCAATCCTGTGTTTGGCCCTTAGCCCTGTATAGCTCTGACACGACTTACATTGGTATGCAGCACTACACGGCCTTGAGGCGTGCTGCTCTCACTTGCCTTGTAGGTAAATGGCATAATGCGTCTCCTGTCGTTGCCTGCACTTTCCTTTCAAAACATCTCTGTGACCCGTTTCTTCATACGGTATTGCAATGCCTGAGAATTGTAAGAAGGTTAGCCTCTGTCAGACCCGAATTGGCGAGTGAAACAGTTGCTGACGCTTTAGAGTGGGAAGGATCACGTCCTTTTGGTCCCGCAACTGCCTTGAGACAATACCTCAAACAGCTTGGTTGGAATTTGCAACTTGATGGAACTGTCACTGGACCTGATCATTTGCAATTCAATGTTTTTATTGATTCCTGCAGGAGAATCACGAAACTTGCCAAGCTTATGTGGTCCCACCACATTCTGAACATGATGGATAGGAAAGGGGTTGGTGACTTTCTACCGGATGTTGCGTTGTTCCATTCGGTGTTTCAGAAATTACCTCAAGAGAAACAGCAAATCCTGAAACTGAATGTGGTTGGAGCTTTCCAGACGGCTGCACTAAAAGCCAAGTGGGATGAAGACGCAGTCGATGAATGTGAGCTGTGTGGCGCTTCTGACACTAGGGAACACCGGTTACTTGAATGTGCCCCCTTACAGGCTGTCCGCGATAATGCACAAGAAGCTTGCAGGACGTTGCATAACGTTCGGAAAGAGTGGATTTTTCTGCCAATTCCACGCTGTCATGATGAACTTACAGTTTTTCGTGCATTTGTGAATTCGGTCAAAGCACCGGAAGTGATTCCTCCGAGAAACTGTGACATCCCACATATGAGATTTTTCACAGATGGTGGTGCGAAATATCCACGACACTGGAATGCTCGTATTGCTACTTGGGCAGTTGTGCAAGATGTCTCATTGAATGAATCACAAATCAAACAAGCAGCTGATTTCCTATTCCTGATTCCCCCGCAGTTCCCGATGTTTCATGTTACGGCAGTCGGAATTGTTCCTGGTGAACAGACAGTGGCGAGAGCAGAACTTTTTGCGATTTTGCATGCTGCAAAGCAGGTCAACTTGTGTGAACCAATACCAAAGGTGGAGTTTGTCACCGATGCATCCTATGTTTGCAAAGTCATTCGGATCATTGAACTTGATATCTTCAGACATGTATTGCACAGGTTCTCCAATGGTGATCTCATCCAGGAACTTGCTGAAGTGTGGCATGCTGACAGATTTGTAATTACGAAGGTCAAAAGTCATCGAGCGCTTGAATCAGCTAAAGATGTGCTTGACCTGTGGTACATTGCAGGTAACATGTGTGCAGACGCTGCTGCTGGATTAGCATATGAGGCAATACCATCCGAAGTGCGTAAGCTGGCAGACAAGATTGTGCTTCACATTGATGAGGAGAGGAAAATGCTGGATGATCATTTGAATTTTTTGGCAGATTTCAACAAAGCGAGATGTCTTCTCCTTGGGGAAAAAAAGAAAGATTCCACTCAACATTCTTTGATCAGACCAAGAGCTGTGAGAATGGGAAATGAAGGCCTCTTTGATGGACTTTTAATGGGCGCTGAAGCATGTGAGGCCCTGATGAAATTTGCACAGGAGTCGTATGTACCTCTACCGCTTTTTGATGTTGATGATGATGCTTTGCACGCTTGTCTACAGGGGGCAAACATTGCGAAAGCGTTGTTATTATGGGGTAGGTTACTACGTTGGCCAGCTGAACTGCAATCTGACTATGACATGAAGACGACAGGTGATTGGGGAGTTTCGTGGTTGGAACTCCTTTTTTCTTTCTTTCTGACAACGGGATTTCGTTGTCCAATCAAGTTGGAAGGGGCAGGTGCTCAGTCCAAGTACATTGATTATGATGATCCTAAGGCCTTGTTGCTGCCTGACAACAAAAGATCCGTTTCACTGCAAATCCTGTGCTTCCGCAACTTGTGGCAAAATGTCACGACATTGGTGCAGAATGACATTCTTCCCAAATTCAAATCCTACAAGTGCTTTTCGATTTCTCGGCTTGGCTTTAAGAGCCCGGTGGCAGGAATCCCTTGCAGACCTATCCTTCCAAATCAAGAAATGACGATGAAACTGGTGTGGGCTTACATCCAACAACTCAACGGATCAGTTGCCCTCTACAAGCCCTTATGTTCCAAAAACCTTAATATCCTTTGCCATTTCGAACCTATCACTGAGTTGGAGCCACGTGAACGCTGGGCAAGAAATCAGGCTTACATGAAACGTTTGAGACGACTTGGACAAGGTGGCGGTTAATTAGTAATTCTCCGTGTGCATGTTTGTCATTTAGGGATTTCTCACCAATTGGCTCCGTCGCTCCCGCTACCAATGCCTGGGACGATTGAGTGTAGTTGACTCTACGTGGCGCGCGTCAAAGTTGGGATTGCATACAGACCCCTATTCAACTGGCAGTCATCATCGTCAAGCCCTTTTGGTAGATGGCAAGGGAGAAGGGAGTGGGAAGGCTCTCGCTTTGAGCTCTTCAGGTACGCAGCAAATACTTGGCACATGGATTTAGGTGTCATTAATCAGGTACCCAAGCTGGTCCTGAAACATCTTCAAACCACAAAATCCAGGCAAAATTTGCCATCCCTAAATTTTTCTGGGGTAGGCCTCCCCCAACCTTTCAATGTCTCCCGCCTGGCCCACTGCCAGGCACATCGGCCTGCGCCCGGTGCGCCAACCACGCGCCAGTGCCATCGGGCAGGGCTTCAGTGCCATAACCGCCCTCCAAGGTGTAGCTGGCCTCCACCTCCGAAGCACTGCCGAGGCCCAAGCGCGGCGCAGACATCCTGAGTTTCTCGCAATTCGCACTGCGAGGACGTGGGCTGGAAATGGGCTGGAAATGGGCTGGAAACTGGCCAACCTGGTGATGATCATCCGGTTGATGACCTTTGGTAAATTCCACAATTGGGACGGTGGTACCATCCTTATGACGACAGTCATGCTGAGGTAGGATAAGCATCGACATTGCTAAGAAATGCCAGCTCCGCGAAACAGTTTGAAAAAGGGAAGATGCCATTGCCGTGTACGGCAACTATACAGTCTATACCACACTGTTCACGCAAAAAAAAAACAACAAATCGCTCAACAGAATGAAGCACAGTGTTGCAAACTGCAAGACATCCCACCAATAAAATGAAATTGACGGCATCTTCCCCCAAGAACAAAATCCAACCAAGGTCGCCTGATAGGCAATAGGTTATCCAAATCCTTTCTGCATCCGATACTCCTGCGCTTGGACTGGACCGCTACAGCAATGCCGGCAGTGACAGGAAACAGGTGCTGTGGGGCTTGTGGCTTGGCAAAGGATGGCCTGGAGATGGGAAGCAAACGCCAGAACCTCACCTGGGCTGGGCAAATGATGGCAGATGGATCTGTCACAACACCAAGGTTGACACCGAATCCCCGAAAGATTGGTAATAGAAAAGAATCTTAATTAACCATCTTAACCCCATTTTGGGCGGGTCATTGTGAAAGGTTTGGGCAAATGGCTGATGGCACCCAAACCATCTGCACTCCCAGTGGCAGGTGATGGCCGGGCTGCCAAAAGCATCCAAAGGGCGGAGGGAGCCGCTGCTGAGGCGGACTTGAGCCGAAAGGCCCTTCAACACAGGACTACGCTGCATGTGGTTCAGCCACTCCTTAAGTCTCCATAGATGGAAAGTCAAGACTCAACATGATTTCCAAAAAAAAAGGGATGGAAACATGCCATGCTCTTAAGTCAATGAAAGAAAAACCCATTCAAGCGCGGCTCCATGGCATGTGGAATTTTTAGCCCGCCATTCCGTCATGGACTACGCAACAGGTACACCAGGGACTACCAAGCAGCCGTCGCGGCTGAGCCCCCTAGCCTTGCCGCTTTGCTCCAGCAATGCCATCTTGCCTCACAGCAGTGGGTCACTAAAAGCACACCGAGAGTGGAAAAAGTTGATCTCCCAAATGGCCGCGCTTGAAGCTTGATGCGATCCAATTCAAGCCCCTTAACGTGCAAAAAAATCGGATAGCTTGAAGCATGATTGGCACAGGGTCACACAACCCATCACTTCTCGCCATGTTGCCATTGAAATTCTCCAAGATGTCCTCCAAGGTCACGCTGCGAGCTGGTTGTGGCAAAGGATTTCAAAAAAATGTCAAACTATGTCAACAATATATCAACTATGTCAAAGCGATTGCCAAAGTCGTAAAGTCGGCCACCCCATTCCAACAGAAAGAAGATATGAAGTTGGCATAAGTTGGCAATGTTCCGCCACTCCAACCATTCTGGACAGCCGCCACCTCGAATTTCAAGGTGCACTCTCCGAGATGGTCGTCTTTCTTCCCCCAGTCTTCGTCCCAGATGCTGAAGTTCAAGCTTGTCTTGGCACGGCCGGTGGATGGGGTTCTGGTGGTCCTGGGGGTGCTGGGAGTGTGGCGGTGGGGCCATTCTGAGCCGAGCCGCGCCACGCTTAATTTTAATCGTTTTCTTTTCGTCCCACTTCACGACATTGCCTCAGGTGCGGCGGGCGGACCCCAATGAAAAATGCACTCATGGATGATCAAGATGATCCACCTGGTCTCTGAAGCTGCCAAATGAAAAGTTTGATGCCTGGAAATTGGATGAAATTGCATGCTGCCGGGAGGCTCGCGTTGGAGATCGTCTTTGTGGAAAACGGCTCGTCCTCCTGACGGTTGTCACAGCCGAAATCCAGCCTGGTTTGCCCAGTTCCCATCTGTTCCCATGTCATATGATCAATCTTTTCCGCTGCCTTGGCTCATCGCCGGGGTCTAGGCACCGCCAAATCTTTGCCATGGGTTGTTGTTGGACAAGATCCTCTACCAGGAAGGATTTGGATAGGAAAAGCACACGGAGGGGCCGCAAAATTGGCCTCAAACAACAACCCACCGCAACCGCAAAAAAAAACTATACAGTGCCGAAATGACCTCGGACGTTGGAAAATGGCCGGTTTCGTGTCGCTACTGCTCCATTAAAAATCTGGAGCTGGACCATGTGGGCCAAAGCTGCAGAAGTTCTTCCTGGCTTTCAAAAATCATGCACCAGAGAGGCCGACTAGCTTAGCTGGCAGATGGCTCTCAAAATCGGAAGATATCGGAAGGATATCCTTTTTGTGAGTATACATAGAGTACCGTCAGATACCGACATATCTGTCCTGCTGTTATCTGACAATATCTGATCATGTTTCAACAAACCGTTTGGAACTGTTGAAGCACATTTTTTTCGAGAGGCCACCATGCTGCAACTTGGGGGAAGGCCAAGCTGCCATGGATCCCCCAAGTTACTGCAGGTCCAAACATGCTGGGTGGCCCAATATGACCTAGTTCGACTATATAGGCCGAAAGTATCTTTCTAAGATCTTCCACTCTCTCAATCGTCTGAAGGCTTCAGCGAAGCTGAAGGCAAACAGCTCTCATTGCTCACTATTCTTCGCTATAGCAACCCCCACAAAGATAGAAAGTAAACTTCTATTGAAATTCGTTTAGAGTTTAGAGTTTTACCTTCTCATCCTTTTCCAATTTTCTGATGGTTTTCTCAACTGACCTTTCACTCGAAGTCAAAGTTGGAACTGACCTTCGCAAAGAGATGTTCTCCATAAATCAGTTCCTGTCCCGCCAAGCCCCTTTGCAACGGCTCAGTGCTGGCCACCGGCCGATGCTCGATGGCTTGCCACCCAGAGAGGGGCGACAGATCCAGTGGACGGATCACCTTGGTTTTTGGGTTTGGAATGTTTAAAAGCATCAGGAAAATGTAAATGACATGAAGGTAGTAGCCCGGAGCAGGCAAGATCCATGTGAGCTTTGAATCGCAGTGCTTGCTGGAATTCAGTGGGGATAGGCATTCAGTGTTTAGTGCATTCAAGGTGCAGCGTCAAAGTTTGGCTCGTAGAAAAACGCAATGGAGGTCCTTGCAGGTTCCAAACCCAACCCTTCAGAATCCCAAAAGAACCCAGGCGCCATGACATCCCTGAAGCCACAACCAAGGAGAACCATGTGGAAATTCAAAAAAACACCAAGAGGGTAGGCAACAGCTCCGTCCTGTAGTCCCCCGCGGTCTGCCGCACCCTGTGCCGGGTGGCCACGTAGCGCCCCTGGGTCCAAACACCTGGAGCGGCTGATCTCACACACTGCATTTTGGGAAGGAAGCATTCGATGAAATCCCCATTGTCCACTGGAAAATCATTCACAAATACATATATATAATTATATATATATTATATATATGTGTGTATTATATATATATAAGATTTCAAGTGATACAGTAATCTACCGGTTTTCCGCAGCCATGCTGATATCTTCTGGTTCACCAGCATTTTTCGTGAGAAGCCGACTGCTCCAGAGGATTTCCGTCCATCCTTTCGTCTTGAACTCCAGAAAATTAAATACAGGGTGCCGCGGGAAACTCTGAGAACCACTATTGGTCGAAGGGAAAATTCACACGTAACCCCATATAAACTTGGGGGTGAAGCCCTTGGTTTCCTGCAACAGGAAAAGAAGGAAAGGAGTGGGAAACAATCATGGCAATGGAAAATCCATCAGTTCGATGGTTTCCCAGCAACCTCCTTGGCAGTTTGGGGATTTCCCAAGGCAAGGCGCTGAGCATATCCCCAAGGTTCACTACGAAGGCCCCAGGTCTGGGCTGTACCTTCTCCCAGTGACCACCTGGCAGCTGGACTTCCAAGGCGTCGGGCGTCTCATCCTCACAGCTGATCCATTGGTAAAGAACACATGGAAAATCACCATAAAATCACCGTATCCTCAACAGCTTCACAAAGATCCGGGAAGATCTGGGTAAATAATAATAACTATCTAGAATTCACAAACCTGAAATGAGGCGATATTGGGATCATTCCCCTGTACATTCACCATGATTCCAGAGAACAGTGAGGTCGTTATAACTTACCCAGGACTTCGCCTGGGCCAGGATGGTCCAGCAGCCGTAGTCCGTGTGCTCCCCGCAGGAGAGGTTCAGCTGCTCCCGGTGCAGGGCGGGATATCCGATGACCCGCACGCACCAGAAACTGCGATCCGTCACTGAATCGAAGAAGTGCTCCGGAAGCCCTAGACCCACGGCCATAGCCTAGGGAAATGGCGAGTCTGGTCAAGGAAACCAGTGGATTTCCATAGCTATGTTAAGTCAAATGCCAAAGAATATACAGTAACTCAATGATTATTTCACCCCAAGGAGTTGGAACGTAACCTCTATATATCGTTGTTGCATTTTATGGCTATATTAATATACCCATGCAGACAGTACGTGAAATTGTACATCCAGATGCTATCCTGTTGGCTCGCCATGATGTAGATGAATTGAAGGCCCACATTTTCTGAAGCTCTGCATTGAAGAATGGACAAGAATGGACGTGGGGGCACTCACAGATTTGATGACTTGTTGCAATGCGGAAATGAATGTGTCAAAGGGCGGGCCGGGTCCTCGTAAGTTCCCACTCACTTTGGTTGCAGCACATCCAAGATTCACAAGATGTCTTCCAAACCTTGTCTACTTTGTGGAGCAGTGTTTGACACCCAAAATGGTTGATGATAATATTCAATATATCGATATGAATACATTTTTATATATACAGTATATATATATACACACATATCTATATATAAACGCATATTATATATATATCTACATATAAATGCATATTATATATATATATATATAATGTGTGTGTGTATTGCCCAATAACCGTACAATCATGAATTAACCGCGGTTTTGAACACTGCTCAAGTGAATACACATATCCGGAACATCCTTCACCAAGGTGCTCGCATCAATGCATTGCCCACTTCAGATACCGTTGCAAAATATGCCTGGGCAAAAAGAACTGCAGACCCTACTTCGGGGTACCATTGGGGTTATAAATGAGTATAATTAGGCTGATAACCTCCATAGCCACAAGTTCTGGCAGAGGAAACAGCAATGAATTTCTCAATGCTGCCGAAGGCTGCCGGCGATTTTTACGAGCTAAAACAGCATTGTCGTACTGTGGGTCGTTCTTTGCTCCGACATATCCTGCAGACCCTGGCGCTTCAACGGAGATCCCTGCGGATCCCTGCGGTCCCTGCGGCCTCGGCTGCTGCTCTGAACTCTGGTGGCTCTGAAGGCCAAAGATTGCGGGCTTGAACGAAGCGTCGCAGTTGATCGATCCTGAGGATCAAATGGATCGGTGTCAAAGAAACGTCTTGGAAGATCCCAACAACATCCAACAACCATGGTTTGTTGATGAGGATTCCCATCACGGAATACTGTAACCCCCCAACAGATTGGGTGGCAAAAGCCCTATACTCATCATCAACGAACTGCACTTTGTGAAACTGTTCTTTTTTTTCGGATGGACAGCTTCAACACATGGAGGGTATGGTTGAACCATGGGTTTGATAGGCGCCCCCGTGTTGATCCCAATTCCCCATGCCACACGGGAGCAGCTGCAGGCAAGTCTCTGTTGGGAGCCCATATTCACCTCGGGATGTGGGAGAAACTCCACATCCCCAAATTCTTACCAAAAACACCAGGGGAAAAAACATCATTGAACCTCTAACCATCGAAAACCCATGTGGCAACTCCAAAACAGGATGTTACACATTGTTACACCATACTACACCCTCTTATTTGCCTTAGTTATACATTAGTTATACCATCACCAGGGCATCACCAGGGCTTCATCCCCATGCTTGGGCGTCTCGGCGTCCAGGCACGTTCGGCTTCCGGCCAAAGTGCTGCAGATCGATCGCTTCGGCTGGGATCTCGGCAAAGAAGTCGATGGCTTCCTGCCAGTCCCTCATTTGCAACGTCACGTTCTCACCCAGCCTGAAGGCACCGTGGGGTTCCAACATGTTCCAAGGATTTATGATGGTTTGTGATGGTTTCCGTGGCTGCAAACGAGTGGATATATGCCATCTGAAGCGAATATTCTAAAAATTCTCAAATCGCCAATCTACAATTGCATACAATTGCTAGTACTACTCAGTACTACCTTACCTTGGTATTAAGATTGCACCGCGCCGCACCCTGGGAGTCCCCACCGTTGGTAGCCTCTGCCAGTCAGCGCCCCGGACATGGCAATCTCCTCCTCAGCGCCCCGGGGCAGTTGCCTCAACATCCCAGTTCCAGTTGCAATGCTAAGCCTCATTCCAGCAAGGTTGCTCCCAACACTCCAAATACCATGGGATACATATTACATATTCATATATATAATTATATCTATCTATCTATCTATCTATCTATCTATCTATATCTATCTATCTACATCTATCTATATCTATCTATATCTATCTATCTATCTATCTATCTATCTTTCTATCTATCTATCTATCTATCTATCTCTCTATCTCTATCTCTATCTATCTATCTATCTATCTATCTCTATCTCTATCTCTATCTCTATCTCTATCTCTCTCTATCTATCTATCTATCTATCTATCTATCTATATCTATCTATCTATCTATCTATCTATATCTATCTATATCTATCTATATCTATCTATATCTATCTATATCTATCTATCTATCTATCTCTATCTATCTACCTATCTATCTACCTATCTATCTATCTATCTATATCTATCTATCCATCTATCTATCTATCTATCTATCTCTATCTATCTCTATCTCTATCTATCTATCTATCTATCTATCTCTATCTATCTATCTATCTATCTATATCTATCTCTATCTATCTATCTATCTATCTATCTATATCTATCTCTATCTATCTATCTATCTATCTATCTCTATCTCTATCTATCTATCTATCTATCTATCTATCTCTATCTCTATCTATCTATCTATATCTATCTATCTATCTATCTATCAATCTATCTATCTATCTCTATCTATCTATCTATATCTATCTATCTATCTATCAATCTATCTATATCTATCTCTATCTATCTATCTATCTCTATCTATCTCTATCTATCTCTATCTATCTCTATCTATCTATCTATCTATCTATCTCTATCTATCTCTATCTATCTCTATCTATCTCTATCTATCTATCTCTATCCTTCTCTATCTATCTCTATCTATCTCTATCTATCTCTATCTATCTCTATCTATCTCTATCTATCTCTATCTATCTCTATCTATCTCTATCTATCTCTATCTATCTCTATCTATCTCTATCTATC
>Ga0126342_10006364_pt1 | contig 20914 bp, 12 predicted proteins | sample Cyp1metagenome_FD_92528 | JGI IMG/M metagenome (GOLD analysis project Ga0126342, IMG submission 92528) | Coral microbial communities from Lord Howe Island, Old Settlement Bay, Australia - Cyphastrea 1 metagenome | ecosystem: Host-associated > Invertebrates > Cnidaria > Coral ...
GGTACCCTTGATGAGTTGATTTGGAGTTGATTTTGGAGAAATTTAAGTAAAGGTTTTGAATAGAAAGAGCATCCATCATTTTTGACAATTTCCAGCTATAATTTTTGAATAAAGGTTTTGGTCAGCCCCATCTGGGCAAATCTGGGTTAAGGGCCAAAAAAAAATAGCTTTATTTAGGGGTCATATAAAAAAAATGGGAAAAATTTAGACCTGCAGGGCCTGTCCATCTACTGGTGACAGTTGCGCCATCTACCGTGATGTATTCCTTTAAAAAAGTTATAAGTTTCCAATGCGATCTAATGTGTGTGGTAGTCTAATATATCTTATCATAATCTTTATCATTATATGATGTTATACATGTATACATTGACATATTGTGAATTATTCTGACATACTTTGACGTCCTGTGATTTGATGAGATGTGATGCATTGTAATGCATTGGCTTGCATTAGAATATATTAGAATCATGTAGAATAATGCACCATGTCACATTATAAACACCTAATATATGTATTACAAGTATTTGGAAGTTATTGTCACACATGGTGATAGTTTCAATTGTTTAACACAGATTGTAAAACATTATACCAGGATCATCCAGACTCTAACTTGTCCTCAAATCTTTTGGAATCGTATGGATTCTTTTGGAATTTGCTGGATTTTTATTCATTCAAAGAAAAACACAGAAAAAAGGAAAAAAAAACAATAAACACACTTAAAAACAAACACTGACAGGGTCCTGTATACAATTAGGGTCTTGTGCAAAACAATATGTTCAGGCAAGCATTTGGTAATACTTGGTATCATTATGTAATCAGGGACTGTACCCCCCAAAGTCACTAGCTCGAACCTCACCGACCCTAATTTTTGAGCTATAAAATCAGGGACTGAACCCCCTTCAAAAAACAAGATCAGGCTGTACAGACTTTGGGGTCTCAACTACATTGTCACACAGAAGTGGTTTGGTTTTACATAAATTTACCTAAATTTCTGAGGTTTAAGCTTGGGGTTCTTGATTATGTAGCCAACCCAGGCTACCTAATGTAGAATGTAGACCCCGTTTTTACTTAAAAATTCACACAGACTGAACCTTGGAGGCCTCGATTGTGTACAGTTGAGTTCTTCTTGGGGGTCCTTATCATATATCTATATATATATATATATGGAAAAAACATTTTTTCTTGGGGGTCTTGATTTTGTACCTATAGAATCAGACACCTCAACCCTTTAGGTGAATTCCCAAGAGGATTTTAAAAATATCTATATCTATATATATATATATGTATATGTATATATATATATATGTATATATATATATATATATATGTATTTATCAACTGACCATCCATCTCCTGAGGACAAAGAGTCAAAGCAAGTCGGAAGCCCCGGTTCATGCTTCCCAAGGCAGAAGCCTCACGAATATCTACTTCCGTTGGCGATTTATCTTTCCTTCTAGGTGGAACCCTGTTTTGGGGGTAGCATTCGAACATATTTTTGCGGTGGAAAATAGAGTGGCATACTATAAATCAATACCAGCCCTATACATAAGATTATATAAACCCACAGGCCTCTAAGCAGCACTAACTTTGATGATCTCGCCACCGAGGCCCTTGCTGCATGCGCTCACGAAGCAAATTTTCAGGTGGAGAGCGTTGTTTGGTGCCAGGGGTTGGATTGGTGCGAAACATGCACCATAAATATAATAAATATCAATAAACAACAGCAACAGGTAATGGCATTTACTAACAAAAGACGAAGAGATATAACACGATGCAGAGGCGATGTTCCAATAATTGTCTATACCGTCTATACCACTATTATTTATTATTGGTCGTGGATTTTCATGGATGTTTTTAAAATATGTTTTGCTGTTGCCAATGGTTGCCACAGAAATGCAGCCTCCAACTGGCAGGCCAAGGGAAGCAGCTCATTTGGATGTGTATTCCAGCTCCTCTGCCATTGGCTACTGACATTACTAACTGTTTATATACCAAGTAGGATGCACAATCAACTATGCAATTTCTTTGTCATTTGAAGTTCCCATGCTACAAATGAGACTTGTTTGCGTGTGGTTTTTGTGCCCCTGAATGATTCGGGCACTGCTCGTTACAAACTGCCAAAGTTATATGGGCTACGTGATTATGGGCAGACTGATGTTGCGCTCTTGGTGTTGGCTGAACCCAACTGGCCACAGCAATCACAGAAGTGAAATCAACAGAACACATATCCAGCATCGAATGGAAGATGGATGTGCGTCAATTCTAGACTTTGCAATGCAAGCCGCAGGAAAACACAGCTTACCATAACTCCACCTGCACACTCTCTATCTTCAAAACAGGAGGCAATTACACAGGATGGGCACATGTCAAGGATCCAAGGTAGCCCAACGACCGAAAGATGGGATAGCTTTTGGTATTGACCCATATGAACATGCGTCTCAGGTTTGACGATTTTACATCACTCATATGTTCTGTTCTGAGCCAGACCATTCACTGGATTGGTTTAAGTTTAAAGGAAATGTTACAGGGAATTTGCATACTTGATTGGCAAAACCATGGTTTCCAGCTGAGGTTTCCCTTCAACCAATCCACTGACCATCCAAGCAAACAAAATCATAGGAAAATCGCGCTTAGGTCGGTTACTTAACTAAAAATTATCATAAATCATCATCTACAAATTGGCAATTTTCACTTGTTCCCCAGCACAATTCAAGGGCCCATGGATCTTCCCTCGACCGCGGCCGGCCTGGAACGGCGCGTGGGCGTCCTGGCCGAACGCCCTGGCCGATCTCGGGCGCAACCTGTGTCGGCCTGGTCGGGACGGGAAATTAGATGCTGGGTTGAGGTTTCAGGTGGTTTCAGGGGGTGATTGAGAATATCATGGGGATATAACCAAGCATGAAAGATGAAGGTTTAACCGAAGTTTAACCACTGAAAATGGTGAGTTTAACAAGATTTAGCCACCAAGAATAGTGGTTTAATGGGAATACAGAGGGAACATATTTTGGAATAATGGGGATTATAGGGGATTTATGTCAAACATGGCTGCCTGGAAAATGTGTTGCAAATGGAGATTTAATATAGCTGGGAAAACTTTTGAACTAAATGGAGGATTTTCCCGCGAGCCATGTTTGATTACCGGAGGGTACCCGGGTACCCATTTCAATTTGGGGGTGATATGTGAGGCTGGCTCACCAAAAAAAGGGTTACATTAAAGTTCTTCTACTTAACATGTGGAAAACATGGAATTGACCAGCAAAAAACAGATTTAACTTTATGCTCAGAATATAATTAATTAATAATCAACCATATGACATGGAAGTTTCTTGAGTCAGCAGGTGCCAGAATCTTGGTTAATGGGGAAACCAATGGTGTAGGGTTCCCCTATTTTAGGAACACCCACATGGCTATGGGTCATAACACATTTTTCATAACACATTTTATGAACAGGTGCATGAAGGCATATGTGTACCTACATTGATTTGCTATATATTAATTATATATTAATAATATTTTTTTGATATAGCCATAGGGCCATAGAATAACAATGAATATCGTGCATTTGCAGCGTCAGCCGGAAAGTTGGTGAAGCCAAAAAGGCTGCGGGTGGCTTGGTGGGCACTGGGGCCGAGGATTTAGCTGCCGATCTTCCACCTACCACACAGCAGCTGCGACCCTTCCAGGGTGTTTAGCACCTTCCTCAGTTAGACTGGTGATGAAAAATCTATAGGGTTTCTTCAATTTTTTTTCCTCAAACCAATCCATTGTTGAAAATCCCAAAACCGCATGCGTTCACCACCATGATTCGATTAGACTCGATATTGGGGTAAGTCACATTGACCCAAGTTGGTTTCTTTTGTCAAGAAACAGTGGTCTTCACTGGCAAAAAAGTGACACACCCAACTCTATAGGGGAGAGCCTCAGCATTCCCACTGCCACAGGTCCTTCGAACAGGATCGAAGAGATGGAAACCGCGGCGCGAAAATCGCGTGGTGGATGCCAAGCTGGTGCCGGCGAACTTGACCACGTTCAGTTTTCCACCGAAAAATTACAACTGGGAGATTTGCACGAAGCAAAATTATGCCCAACTGGATCCTTGGCCAAATTAGATATATGTTGGATCTGTCGATTTTTATCACTTTTTGGGCACATGTATTGCACGGCAAAATCATGAACCACACGGGGGGCTATTGAGGGATGTTACTGTAGTCAACGATAGTCATCGTTTCTGGGAATATCAAACTATGTAATTTTTTTGTGGCCAATTATCCCGATATAACTGGGGTATATCATCCCACTAATCCAAATGGGTGAAGAAGTTGTTGAACACTTCCTACTTGCCCTTGTCATATGGGGTCACTGTGGGATGTCTCTGCTCTTCAAAGTGTGATTTTGGTTCGATGATTGGAGATACGATTTGGAATGGAAGATTTTGGGCGTGCGGTGACCAGTTTTCCATGAGAAGTTGAGGGCCCATGAGCGAGCGAGTTGATTTGAAGAGGTTCGAAGCACAACTTGCTATAACCAGGTTCAACCTTTGCCTGCAACATTTGGGCCCAGCATTGACTCAATTTCTGCTCAGCCCAAAGAGGCTATGAGTGGCTACCTGGAGCCATCAGCTGGTGGCTCCGAAATGATTAACCTTCAAGTGCTTTGCCTGAATGGTGAAGGTTGCAAGTTGACCCTCCCTCCTTCTACCTTGGGCCGGGAAGTGCGGCAGATGGTTTTGGAGCAACTTCCGCCAAAGAGGGGGGGAAGACTTGCACTGCAGTACCTTGCCTCACCGCTTGTGCTTGGCCAAACATTGCAAGAGCAGGGCATTGCAGGTCAGGATGTGACGCTTTCCTGCACTTATGTTCCTACAGATATGTGTGCTGCATGGCGCTATGCCTCGGGCCATGTCCGAGGAGTTGAGGAAGAGTTTGCATTCGAGGGTCTGACTGAGATGCTAGGGGCATCCGATGGGGAGTACTTGTACAACCTCCCTTCGAGCCTCGAAAACTTGACGTTTGGATTACGATTGAACGAGAGCCTCGAAGGAGTGACCTTTCCAAGCCGTCTTCAAAGCTTGACCTTTGGCGATTTTTTCGACCAGAGCCTCCAAGGAGTGACCTTTCCCAGCCGTCTTCAAAGTTTGACGTTTGGCAATGGGTTCAATCAGAGCCTTGAAGGAGTGACCTTTCCAAGCCGTCTTCAGAACTTGACCTTTGGATTACGGTTCAACCAGACCCTTGAAGGAGTGACCTTTCCAAGCCGTCTTCAAAACTTGACCTTTGGTGATTTCTTCAACCAGAGCTTGGAAGGAGTGACCTTCCCAAGCACTCTTCGAAGCTTGACTTTTGGCGATTTTTTTGACCAGGGCCTGAACCAGAGCCTGAAAGGAGTGACCTTTCCAAGCAGTCTTCAAAGCTTGACCTTTGGAACGCAGTACAACCAGAGCCTGGAAGAAGTGGCTTTTCCAAGCAGTCTTCAAAGCTTGTCGTTTGGCCATGTGTTCAACCAGAGCCTGGAAAGAGTCACGTTTCCAAGCACTCTCCAAAACTTGACCCTCGGACATGATTTTGACCAGAGCCTGGACCGAGTTACCTTTCCAAGCGGTGTGCAGGTTTTGACCTTTGGAACACGCTTCAACCAGAGCCTCGAAGGAGTAACCTTTCCAAGCAGCCTTCAAAGCTTGACGTTTGGAACACGATTCAACCAGAGCCTCCAAGGAGTGACCTTTCCGAGCAGTCTTCAAAGCTTGACCTTCGGAGATGATTTCAACCAGAGCCTCGAAGGAGTGACCTTTCCAAGCAGTCTTCAAAGCATGACCTTTGGTATTTTCTGCCACCAGCACCTGGATGGAGAGACCTTTCCAAGCAGTCTTCAAAACTTGACCTTTGGAAGATTGTTTAACCAGAGCCTCGAAGGAGTGACCTTTCCATGTAGTCTTCTAAGCCTGACCTTTGACGCTTCTTTTGACCAGAGCCTGGAAGGAGTGACCTTTCCAAGCACTCTTCGAAGCTTGACCTTGGGCGATCATTTTGAACAGGGCCTGAAAGGAGTGACCTTTCCCAGCCGTCTTCAAAGCTTGACGTTTGGGAGTTTGTTCGACCAGAGCCTGAAAGGAGTGACCTTTCCAAGCAGTCTTCAAAGCTTGACCTTTGGAACACGCTTCAACCAGAGCCTGGAAGGAGTGACCTTTCCAAGCAGTCTTCAGGACTTGACCTTTGGAACACGCTTCAACCAGAGCCTCGAAGGAGTGACCTTTCCAAGCAGTCTTCAAAGCTTGACGTTTGGAACACGATTCAACCAGAGCCTGAAAGGACTGACCTTTCCAAGCAGTCTTCAAAGCTTGACGTTTGGCACTGGGTTCAACCAGAGCCTCGAAGGAGTGAGCTTTCCAAACAGCCTTCAAAGCTTGACCGTTGGAGATTATTCGATCAGAGCCTCGAAGGATTGACTTTTCCAAGCACTCTTCAAGACTTTTTGAAGTTCTCAATTCCCGAGGTAGGAGTTCATTGCTAAGTGGCCGTCGCAGTCTTTCATGTGGCGGTGTATGCGTCAGCAGCCTATGATTTGTAGTTTCTGATTGACATTTCAAGATGAATGTGGAACAAATTACCTGCGCCACTCTTGCACAGCGTGCTGCTTGGGACCTACTAGACAGCTGCTGAAGCCTTTTGACAAAACGGTTCTTTTTTTTTGGTTTGAACATGCTTCCCTTTCATCCATACCCGGGTTGATCCCCTGTTACGAGTCATATTTTTTAAGGAGCTGTTTTGGGGCGGTGAAGATCCCGAGTGTTCCTCTGCTTTGGAAAATGCCAAGTCCAGAAGATCAATACTGTGGTAAAGCCAAGTACAAGCCATGCCCAATATGACCATTTCAATGGGTGGTGTAAACTAAACCATCCCCAGTCATGGGAGGTTTATGTAATTACTGGATCTTGCACATTATATACTCTTTTGAGAAAACCTCCGCAAAGTAATCATTATATATATATATATATATATTACTGAGTTTACCACATGGCTGCTCCACAGCACAAGATTTTTGTTTTTGACCTCGGGACTCCTTTTTGTGTAGGTTTCTAGCTGGGAAATTCCACGGTTTTTATGGGAGATTTTCCCACCTTGAATTTCAGTTTTTTTTTTTGTGGATGTATATGGGAATATCACCCAACTAACCTGGTTGGTGGTTTGGAACATTTTTATTTTCCATTTCATATATGGGATAATCCTTCCTTCCCATTGACTTTCATATTTTTCAAGATGGTTAAAGCCACCAACCAGCTATTGTTGGGTTTACCACATGGTTGCTCTACATCACAAGATTTTTGTTTTTGGCTTTGGGACTCTTTTTCGGAGGGGTGGCCTAACCACCAACCACCAACCACCAACCTTCCCCACCCACGCCCCCACCGCGCCGTTGTTCAAGGCGTCAGAGCTGGCTGATGGCCCTTTGTTTTCCGCTCGACGCTTGGTGGATAAGAGCTACCACGGACATTACATCGTGGAACGGCAGCGATTTCAGGACAGTGACTTGGAAGAATGGGCCAGTGGGTTGGGCAGCTAGATGTAGAGGGACCACTGTGGTGGCAAGCTTGGGAGGTCAAGCCGGGTGAAGTGATAGATCTATAAAGATTTTTTAAGAAAGGTTGGAAAATAGATGGAAAATTGATGAAGATAGTGGAGGTGGAGTGTGACGCACAGCTATTTTTGGGCAGAGTATTTGGTCACGATTTCAAGGTCAGCCATGCCGTGGAATCAGGCAGGTGGATTTGTAAGCATTCCAGCGGGGGTACCAGTTGTTCTGGATTTCCCTTGGTCAGGAAATGTCATGAATGTAATTTCATCAAAGTTATAGAATGTTTAGGGGGCCCATATCACAACTTATGGTGGCAATGTCAAATGCCATGGTTATACCAAGGATTTTCACCCCAACTGCACCTCCAATCAGGAGCTGGATCAACACTGATTCCGGTCTCCACGTGCCAAGGTTTAGTCACCCAACTGGTTGACAGCATTGGCATCTCCAGCAGGGAACCACGATTGATCTTCACTGCTGGTGCTATGGGTGTGGGCAAAAGTCATGTGATCCGCTGGATGAAGGAGAAGGACATCCTTCCTCTTCATGACTTTGCAGCTGGACTACACAAGCCAATCACGTTTTGTCAAAAACCTAGCCGCATGTTTTGTCTTTTTCCTGCGCAACCAAGACGGAGACAGTGTGATGATCTGTTTTTTTTCTAGTGCGGCCAAGAGCAGATCCTCAGGTTTACATCAATCCTGACCGAATAGCAGCTCAGCTCCCAGAATATCATGGCTACATCGAACATAACCGTGCCTGCGCTGCTGTGATGACCCGACTGGAAGCAGGTTTGCTGACAGAACTGAGCCTGATGTATGCCTTGCAGAAGAAGCGAAGCTGGGCGTGGAACTTGTGAATTGGTCCACTTTTGGGTGTCTCAAAAGCGTTGCAATTTGCATTTTTTTTGGTTGTTCAAGGGTTTCCTTCTGCCAAACTTGATAGTTGGGGGATGTTCAGGGTGGTGGTTGTGAACCCCAAAATGATTACAGACCCTTTGCTTGAAGAACGTTCATCTGAGAAATGTGTCTAAGTTGAGCACTGGACCTGAAGAAATCGTCAAGTGAAGTTGACAACCAGGAAATATGGTAGTGGACAGCTCTTTGAGACATGGATCCTGGTACTCCAGAGTCTTGCAAAAGATCAGGCCAGGGGCATCCAGTTGGGGTCAAATTCATTGCCAATGTTGTTGTCCGGAAGAGGTTTTCAAATGATTTCCTGACGTTTATATGACACTCAAGGTTGACTGAGGTGTGGTGTTCCAAAGGGTCAGTTGGACGAGTTTGGTTGGTGTACATGTCACCCCCTCAAATGCCGACGTTCCCCCTCGCAAATCGTTGAGACTCCAAGTCTTGGTTTTGGGGATGGATCGCCAATGAATTCTCAATGCCCAATGATCAACGCAACGCAAGGCAGAAGTTGCCGGAAGTCCGGGTGGTGCTGATGTACGTGCACGCACGGGAAGAGACGGTCTACCGCCGAGCAATAGAGCGTGGCGTCCAGGGTCGCGTCGTGAGCAAGGTCGAGGTGCATCCGGATAGCTTGTGGATGGCCTGTGGTGACACCCTGGTGTCCCAAAATGATCCAAAATGGCACAAACTGTACTTCAACCACCCCATTTGGACGGCCAGACAGAACTTTTTGTTGATTGTATATCGTGATTTTGTTTGCAATCGCAGTCTGCCATTTCTAGAACCAATCCATTCAGAGTGTTGCTGATTGCAAATGGTTGGATTGTTTGAAGTTTTCTTGGGATGTTCCTGGATTTGAGGTGCCCTCTGGTAAACTGACATAACTATGGCAAAATCACAATTTTTCATGGGAAAATCCACTATTTCAACTGGGCCATTTTCAATAGCTATGTAAATTACCAGAGGGTATCATTGAGCCCGATGAAGCCTGACGAAACCACGTAGCCGGTAGTCAAGATGCTAGGTGGCCGACTCCCTAGAGAAGCTCCCCTTGGCCATTCAGAAGCTGCTGCCACACGTGGACACCTTCATACAGGTTGGAATTCTCCGAAGAATGGGGCTATACCATGACACAATGTCATTCTTATTGTATGTTATTGTCTTGTCATCACAATCATTGAATGGAGTGCCCAACCATCCCCAACCCAATAGAACCAGATAAAACATCATATCCGCCCATGATGAACTCATTGTTCTTGGGGCTTAATCATGTGGTGAGTAGTGTTTTTGCCCATCGATTCCGAACGGCCGTGTTCAACCACATGTCCCGTTAGATTAGATGAACGCTGATCATCATCACTAATAATGTTGGTAAAAAAACAATGCCAAAAACCATCCCCAGTCATCACAATTTTTATAGGTGGTAAAAACCATTCCCAAATTGGTGGTTTATGGCATAATCATATATCAGCATCATATTCCCATTATTAACCAATCATTGTCCCATCATTTAACTACTGTTTTCTCAGTATCAACAATTAATCACCATTTTTCAAGCCCATCACTTGGTATGGTATCATTTATCACTGTTATCACTTTTTCCCAGTACTAACAATTATCACTGTGTTATTCCAGTACTAACAATTATTCACTATTTAACTACTGTTATCACTATGGTATCACCGATGGTCCACGGACCGAGGTGGACAACAACAACGCGCAGCCGCGCGTGACCTCGGTCTGTCACCAGGGCCGCGACGATGCGGACGATGCCTGCGACGTGGATCCTGAGGCCGTGGACCCCGACGCGGCGGGAACCATTGGAGACTTGGAGAAATCTGGGAGAAAAAGGTGGTTTAATGATGTTTTTATATGTTTTTATATGGTTTGCATCGAATTTAATACGATCTATCTAACTATGAACCAATGGGATTTTGTAAACATTTAGTGGAATTTTTAAATGGATCTAGGTTACTGTGATCCAAGTAGCCATTAATGTGTTTTTAACGGAATTTGATAAATTCTTAACTATGAACCAATGGGATTTTCTAGACATTTATGGGATATTGGTGTGTGTCTGTGTGTGTCTGAAATTGGAGTACTACTAAAAATTGGGAATATGTCTATCAACCGATGGATGTTTGGGTACCCTATTTTCCGACAAATCCATCTTGGCGAAGCTTGGTGGACAACTGTCCACAAACACAAACATCCCTTCAAAGGTTCATTTTGACAAAGGATGTTTTGTTGAAGAACACGTCGGGGATTCATCTTGAATGCCTGACAGTGCATGGGAAAAACATCTTGGATTTGGAGGGTTTGGCCGGTGTAACCCCATCCCCCCAATATTAGATAACAATCATATGGGACGCCAAGAGGAATATATAGACCCAACGCCAAACCACAAAATCTGGGTGGGGTGTGGTCGGGTGATATTCAATACTATAGGGGGATGTGATTCACCGAAAATCAGCGACTGCCAATGGGCAGTGGAATTGTCTGGCCATGCAACCAACAGAGATTGGGAGAGACCAACAATGATCAGTACCTCCTCCTTGGGGGGATGAAGATACAGCTATACCCGCTCTGGCAATACCAGTTATTTTGATGTAGAAACGTGCTTCAACTCCAACAGCTCACCATAAACAAAGCGATTGGAAGGGCAATAATTCCGAAATGGCGTGTTTGGTTTTTGAATTTAATTGATTTGAGTAGAGAAATAGGATAGTTCCAACAACAATGGGGATAAAACTTCTATATGAACTTCTAAGTTAGAACTTCTAATCAATGAAAATGACGATTTTTCTCTTAGTTACAACAAATAAACAGCCGCTATGGAATCGCATGAAGATAGGAGAGTTGGTCTCCCGGCCCACCGTTGGACAGTACACTTGGAATTTAGGGGTGTTGGTGAAAAAAACATGTTGGGATCCCATTGGCACATTGGAAACGAAAAGGATACTGTATTGACAGCCACTGAAGGTTGGACCCTTGGACCCCACGTAGGTTGACCATGGCCGGATTGGCGCGGCTGCTTTTAAGGATGGGCCGGAATCCGCGAGCTGTTGCAAGCTAACCAGGAGCCTGGCTTACCATTGAGCGAGCCGCCGGAGATTCTTCCCAGCACGACCACTGAGGGAACGCCCAATGCATTGAAGACCCTGTTCCGAACCATCCACTTCGCGGCAATGAAGCACAGGCATCAAACTCGGAAGATGCTCGGAACTGTTGGTTTTGAACATGTCTCGAAGTTTGGCACCTTCTGTTTTGTTTTTCTCTCTTTATTGAGGTGGTTTGTGAAACACGTTGGTCCAGACTTTGCTTTGGATTTCTATCCACAGCTGGGTCAGCTGGCCTGGTTTAAGAAAACCTTGCCATGTCATGCCATGCTTGAGATCACTTGAGATCACTCGAGATCACCCAGGGTTGCATGAAATATGCGTTTCGGAAATCATGGCCAAATACTTGCTCCCTCCTTAAACTTAAGCCCTGTTTCTTGCCCTGTATTTTTTTGCTCGGGAGATCCCCTTGAAAAATTGCCAGGAATCGGAACCCTAGATGTTGTTTGTTTTCTTGCACGGTTGAACATAGTTTAACCATGTTTAACCCTACACCTCCGGGGCCATCGCCCAGGAATCCCCAGCAGACTCCCTACATCAATCATCCCCTGGCCGTAGCTCGCATCCTGGCAGAGTCCGGTGTGCGAGATCTGGCCACGCTGCAGGCGGCCCTCTTGCATGACACCTTGGAGGATCAAATGCGGGGGGCGGGGCCAGGTGGATGCACCGTTGGTACTATAGTGTTTGGATCAATTATAGCGACCTCACTGCGACCGAGCCTGGAACAATGGTTAGGGGTAAGTATCCCATAATATGTTTTATCCCAGATTAGTGAATTAATATAATGTAGCCAGATTGTGTGAATGATAAATGGCAGAATATGCCAGAATGATTGGTACCGATACATCGCTGCTGCCCGTTTTGGACATTGTTTTTCATAGATGTTGGATGGACGCCAATTGATCATGGTAAATATGGGATATGATGACAATGTGTTGGATCTGGGAATGTCCCATTTTTGGAAAAACTCACCTGAAGACTGATATGAATCCCTGGCTTTGGAGAGGGATTTCCTCGACTTTCCCAGTCAGCATCTTCCATAAGTTCCTGCAGTCCCCAGCATTTGCCACCGAGAAAAAAAATCGTCTTCCAGCAGGTGCCGCCATGTGTCCATCATTTTCCGACTATTTCCGATCATTTTTCACCATTTCCCTGCCATGTTCACCTTTTTTTAGCAATTTTCCACTATTTTCCCACCATTTTTCCATCCCACCCCCCACCTCCCCCCACGCCAGGACACCGAGGCCACCCGTGCGGAGCTCGCAGCCATCTTCGGCAGCAAGGTGGCGGACCTGGTGCACCGGCTGACCGATGAGGAAGGCGAAGGTTTTTAAATGTCGGGTGACGGTCCAGGCGTTGAAACCATGAGGAGTTCATTGGGAAATGATACTGATATTTCATGGACTTCATTGGGTCCCCAGTAGTTTTTATTTGGCTATAATTGGGTACTCCCATGTTGTTATAACAATGTTCTGTTTATTGGATTATAATTGGATGTCTGGTTGGTGGTTTGGAACATTTGTTATTTGTCCATATATTGGGAATAATAATCCCAACTGAGAGGGGTTGAAACCACCAATCAGTATAAGACGACGTGGTTCCAAGATGTTCCAAGTTTGGAAATTGAAGAATATTCAAAATCCAGCTGGAAAATGTGTTAAAACTTAACCCCTTGGCTTTTGGTGAAGAATGTTGAACATCACAAATATGATGCTCTAACCTATTTATACAGGGGATAACTCATTGAATGGGGACTTAGTAACCAGGGCTATTAACCATTTACTAAGTGGGACTTCACTGGAGCTGTAAGCCTTTCACTAGTGCTTTTTTTGCCAGGCCCATGTTAAAGCCGAAGCCTCCACCTTGCCTGGTCAAGGATAGCTACTTGGAGGATCATCCCAGTTACATGTTTTAACCCTTTCACGAGGGTTTTTGAATGATTTTGATATTCATAATGACATATCCTATTTTTTTTTCACTAGGTGGACCCTGTTGCGGTTAGGAAGTGGGTTTATGCCGCCTATTTATTCCTGGGATAACCCACTAGAGGACATATTGACGGGGCTTATGAACGACTTACGATATGTGGGATGATCTAAAGTTGAATGATGGGATTAAAATTCCAACAGGCTAGGAATAAATCCAATAAGAAATTTACTGGGGATATTCTAATTGTTCTTTTTGAAAACTTTGAATTAAACTCCACTTGAATGGGATTCCCTGCGCCATGATTCAGTTAATTTATGATACCAACTGATAATTACAAGTACATTTTTTGTTTCGATGTTGGGGATTCTAATTCCAATTGAATGATGATACATCGTATTCCCGCATCATATCCCCATGTTTTTTTCCCATTCTGTGTTGGTGCCCATCTCGAGATCCTTTTTTTTTCGGAAGTTCCGCGCAGGCCTTAGACCGTTGCACCAGAAGTTTCGACAGCTCAGCTTCTTGGATGCCTTGGATCAACCGGATGATCCCCAAACACCTCCATTCGGATAAATATCATGAACCAATGACTGAAGATGGTAGCTTTATCCATCTTTATCCAAGTGATGGTGGTTAGATCACTTAAATGTTTGAACTTCACAATGACCTAAGATGGGGGTACCAAGATCATGGGATTAGAATTGGTTAAACGTGAGACAAGCATTAAACATCATGCTTGTTCATGCCCGTTTGTTTCAATTATTCAATTGCGTGTCTCAGTTGAATTATGAGATGGCGATGAATATAGAGAGAGAGATAGAGAGAGAGTTGAATTATGATGTTTTGAAACTGTTTGTGGCATTTGTTCTGAAATACCATGAAAGTGTGGTGGCACATGCCACAGCCAAATTGGTCTCTTTGGCATCTCTTTGGTACGGTGGATTTGTTGCGGCAAACCCTCTGAGAAGTCCCGGCATGTGGATGCTATGTGGTGAGGGTCAACCTGAGAGTGACTTGTCCGGATCTATCCACGGAAAACTGTTTGCTCATGATTGTTCATGATAAGTTCATCACATGTTTCTTCTTGGAATGTCCACGTCGAAGTCTGATTATCTGTGTAATGTCAACCATCGTTTTGTTGTTGTTTTGTTAGCCTTTCTGATTTCCACCATAAGAGGGTCACATCATTTGCTACGAAAATGGCAACCTTCCAATTTTCAACAGCAGCTTTTGGCGCTCTCCGCACCAGGACGGGTCAAGTCCTTACCTTTGCAATCAAAGTTGGTGCGCATCGCCGACAAAATCCACAACGTCTGGGACTTGATGCGCCACGGCATTCCAGGCGGAAGCGATCCGACGGGACATGTCGATGTCCGAGAAGACAGAGAAATTCATCACAATACGCATTGTTTGTTTATATTTGATATTCAGTTAATCAGTTAGTTCATGATCACAATCACAATCATATATTTACTCATTGTCATTTAAGTTCAAACTGATTTGATTTTATCGTGTTTTTGTCTTCGCTTAAGCCGCTCCTGCGGCTTACCTGGAGTTCATGGTGTTTGCCGCAAGTATCAGCGAGGGAAGGTGCCCATCACCGCCTTACCAGTGGCTGCGATGGGTCATATCATGACACTTCAGCAGCAGTTCGGCAGGTGGCAAGGGTCAGGGTCAGATTGAACACTCTCAAAAAACACATCAGTGGTTACATTTACTTGGAAAGGGATTCCTAGTTTGGCTAGTTCAAGGGGGCGAGCCTCATTTTTCTTTCTCGCCGGACTTGGGGATACCGCCATGGGCCACCCCACGGTGCCAATGGTCAGGCTGGTCGCAGAGTAAGACCGAACGTTACGTAGCTTGGGCCTGCGAAATGGTTGAAGCCCTGAGGCAGATGAGGGGGGAGGCATCCTAAAAGACTGAACTTTGAAGCAGAATGAACCTATGACAAGCTATGTCATCCCAAGTTAAGTTTTAGCGTTCTGTTTTCAAGCTTTGGTATCGTACGTTGTTTGTTTCAATACAGTAATCTTCAGGTGCCGGACGATGATCCCAGTTGACTTCGATAATACCTCGGGCTGGCTGACAGCAACCTGGCCAGGGGTACCCATGCAGCTCTGGAGCAACGCTTCCATTCAGAAGTTTCCTTACCGAAGGGCTACCAGATGGGCGACTGGGAGGAGTTCGCTGTGCAAGAGATGGGCTGGTTTGGCGACACGGAGGACTGGTGCAAATCCGGTGCAAGCTTTGGGGCCAAAGAAATGCTATGGGTAATGTCAGCTGTCAGCACTGGATTAACAATCTTTGATTAACAAGGTGGGGGCAGACTGTTGGCCTGCCGCGCCATGCCGCGCCAATATTGGAATAGATTCCCATTGTGCACATTCGGATTCGATGCAAAACTCGGGCCTGGTTGAAACTTGGATAGGCCGGACATAGCGATAAAAACTTGGGAGTGATATTGCGCCCCAAGGCCAATGAATGAAGCATTTATATAGCATTATATTATTATATAGCCAAGTGACCATTTGATGGGGCACGGGTGCGTGTTGTGGGAAGGGTGGCCCGGTTCCCAACCACTTGCGTTTGTTTTTTGCATTGTTTTTTCATTTTGTCATTTGATTGTTCAGCATCCTCCGTTTTCACGGAGAATCTCCTTTTGACATTTGTACCGTCAATTAACATGACTTGCAAGTATATGTGCAGCTTCATTTTCTTGGATTGAAAGCCACGAGCCAAGAGGTTGGCTGGTGGATGTTTGCATTGTACCTTCCTTTTTTGTCAGAAAAAGTGCCTGCCAGATACTGTGAATAGCTGATGTTCCCGGTCTCGGGTATATCGGTATATCGATGTTGCGGGTTGAACACTGACGTTTGTTGAATATCGCATTGGTCAAAGTTCCCCCTGATTTGTGGTGTTTCAAACGTTGACAAACGCAGCTGGATGATTTGAAGAAAGCACCGCCCTCGTCATCGGAGCACTTTCCAGTGCCTATCTTCCAGAATCATCTCCCCTGGAATGATTTAGGAAACTCGTATTAACCTTCTTGGTAATTAACATAGCTATTGAACATGGCCATAGAAATAGTGGATTTTCCGTTTGTAGCTCGGTTTTCTAGCCGCAGGGGCTGAATCAACATCAATCAATCAACCACGGATATCCATGGATCCCATGTTCAACCATCGTCCAACTAAGTCAGTGTTGCTCGAATGCCCCAATGATCCATCCGCAGCTAGTTCAGCCACAAGATGTTCAAATGAAATCCATGTTGCTCGTTGGTCCACATCACTTGGCTGGTTGGATCCCAAGATTTGCCAAGAGAATCATCATTGTCTTTGTTTAAATCCCAATATGTCCCAGTGAGGTCCTCATTTCTGGCTGCTTCAATTACAACAATTGCAAATGAAATCCACATCCTGAAATTTGCCCAGTAAATCCAAATTTGGCTGCTCAAATCCCTGAAAAATTGCGAATTAAATCAACTTTTTGGCCGCTGAAATCCCAATTTTGTTTTTTTTTGGGTGGTGAAATCACGTTGAATCATTTTTCACCTCTTGAAATCTTCAATTTTGAGGGATTTTTACATATGTTTTGACGCATGTTCCAAATTTTCCAGTCATTTTTCCACCATAGATTCACCATAGACTCTCAGATGTTAACCATAGATTTTCCATCATACCATAGATTCTCAATTATTAACCAGACATTTTCCAGGACGTCCCCAGTGAGCCCTCGTGCGACGTGGAGCCCTTGGAGGAGCACCGCGCCGTGCTGTCGCTGCTGAGGGCGGCGGAACATGTGGCGATTCGGAGCGAGGAGCAGCTGCTGGATAGCGACGCTTGGGCTGGAAAATCTTGAGGTTATGTGTATATGGTTGTATGCTGTGCCTTGACATAAGATGGACTTAGAGACTTATTAGGGGCTTTATAAAAGGACTTAGGGAAGTTAACTTTAAGTTATGTTAATTTATCTTATAGGTTTTGTCAGTTAAGTTATATATATATATGTATCTTTTGTATATTTTTTGGTTAAATTTTGTTGTAGTTTTTTGTTGGCAATTGTCATGTGATTTTGGTAAGTTCCGTTTTTCCCGCTGCATGTCGTTTCCTTAGCTTTTGATCTCGAAATGTGAAGAGTTCTGGCAAAAACAGCGGTTCGGGTGAGCTTGAGCAGGAAAAACAGCTACGGATTTCAGCCTTGAGGAAACACAAAAAAATGCGTTTTTAACACATACGTGTTTCCAAGCACGACGGTGATGAGAGCTGGAAACACAATTGCGTCCCCTTGCCATTTTGGTATTTTCATGAGGATACACATGCGCGTCTCCATGTTTCTGTTGAAACACATCCCGAATGTCGAGATTTTTGCGCACCACGTGTATAGATGTAGAAATACATCTTGAACACATATGTATTTACTTGTTTTGGAAGTGTGAAACCTAGAAACACATGCGCGTTTCCTTGTTTTCTTCTCTAAAAAACAGGAAGCACATGCGCGTTCCACGCCAGCCTGCTCTCATCTTCTCTTAAACAACAGGAAACGCCAAGATTTGAAGTCCTGCAGCGTCCCCCTCTGTGCTATCACATTTCAGCTGCAGCCATTCTTCCCGTGAAATTGTGCTTCACTTGAGCAGAAAAAATGTCCTGCCATACAAAACATCTGTTGCCAGGCAAAAAAATGGCTATCTTTGCCAACTCTTTGTATTTTTTTAATGTATTTGCTATCTGATGTTTTGTTTTATCTCCCCATCTACTGATTTAACTTTAACATGACTTATACAATTTACCCCCATTTATACATACATATATATATATATACTTGAGCCATGTTTTAAAAATTAAATATACAACATACAAAATGATTTGGATGTCAAGGCACAACATTGTGGTTATATTCAGCATAACAATGATAATATGATAGCCAATAACATGACAACACAATGGTTATCTGGGGATGATGGGGTTGATAACCAATAACATGCTGGGGATATGTGTAGCAATAATGGTTATATGGGGATGGGTCAAAACCTATCAATGGGTAACACATTAATGTGGGATATATATCATGGATAAAACCCATTGGGATGACAAAAAAGCTGGTAAAAGAGTCATAAACGCCTTATCCCAATGGGAATATCTTAAGTTAACACATGTGGGGATACTTATGTTAAGTTAATGTGGATAAAACAATTTTAAAAAAGAAGCATCCCCCACATCACCATAAATAGGTGGTTTATGATTGTTTTACAGGCATTAACTTAATTGTTATTTACTGTTATTTGGGGATGGGTGAAAACTTGTTATGAGATATCAAATTACCATATTTGGAGGAATAACGTCCATTCACCAGCTAATTTAGGGTAGGGTATCCTGGTTTTGGCCCATAAATGTATAATGTGTTTGACGATAATTAGCATATCACATGAACAGTTGTCAGCTCATATCTGTCATTGGGATATATATATATATATTTATATAATATATAACCCCATGATATCCCATTATATAGTGATATTTCTGGTATATATCCATCTTATAATTTCATTTTTGGTGGAACATCACGGGGAAATATTACCCCAATGAAAATGAGGTTCCCAGTTATATTTGAGAAATGGGGATCATCACTGGATTATTGGATATAAATGATAATGGGATATAATCATAGTTGACATTATTGCGAACACATGTTTATTTTATGGTTTCACTCCACCGATACATGACAATATGCTAATCATGGGGGTGTACCAATGATGGATAATGGTATGCACCCAGAAAAGACAATTATTGTAGCATGTTTAATATGTATATATATATAGATGAAAATAGTTTCAAAAAAGGATATATATATACATTTACGGCAGTCTTTATTGCAGAGAAAATAGTTGCACAATTGGGGATCTAATGAATCTAATGTATATTTCAAACCAGCTCATATATTTGGATATGATTTTTGGAAAATGGAAAATGGATTAATAATTGCATATTTGTGCTTTTTTTGGCGGAGATGGATCAAACATTTCTAGACTATATTTGGGTGGACGGGCGTACATGCATTTTTCACTTCGCTGGGTTTTCACAAGTGTACAAGGCAATATAATGCTCTAACCCTGTTTTATAACAGATTAATTTCTTGGATTTGAGATGGCAGAGTGAATACAACTGGGTGTGTTTGAAAGTAAACTATATCACCAAAAGTAACATTACAGTAACAATGCTTATTCATAGCCATTCATTGGCCATTCACAGCCGGTCGGTTTAGCAGGTGGTAAGAAAAACATCCGTTTATAGATGTTATATATGCACATACACAGACATATACATATATATTTACAGTTTTGTGAATTTTGTGGATGATTATAGTTTGCTGGCTGATTGATTTATGATTGAACTGGTAGGTATTTCCTTTCATTGTGACGTATGAGCAAAGTTGGGCGACGTCGGGCGGTGTTGAGTTCGATGGTGGTGGACGTGACATTTTGACATTAATAACAGGGGGTATATATATTGTGTAAATTGCAATGCAAACGAGATGAACATTTTGCACGTAGTTGAAACCACCAACAAAATTTGTTGATTTGCTGTCCCCCCTGTGCTACAGACTGTAGTAGGTCAAATTTGCCTTGCTGCTGACCAATCACGACATCAAAGACCCGGAGACCCTCAAGGCTAGGCTAGAAATCAGCTGACCAGACAGACATGATCCAATAGCAATCTATGTTTTTCTTGGGACACGTGTGTCTTCACTAAAGAACTATAGCCCAGTCACGCACACACACACACACGCATACATGTATATATATATATATATGTTTATATACACGCAACTTTTGTATATACAGACAAAAGGGACGAGGTTGCAGCATAGGCAACGAACGGCAGCTACTCAACTTGCAATACAGCCCTGTTTAGTTTTTTTCCGCGTTTTTTGCATGGTAGTAAAACTCTGGTTTCCATCTGTTTCAAGTGAGCGAAGAGTATTCTGAAGAAGGGGTGACCGACAAACACCCCTCACATTCACTGGGGGGGCCTTGGTTGGGTAGTCAGGCGAGTCGCCATGTTATGATCACAACTGGTGGTGGATTATAACCCATGAAATGCACCCAGTCACGTTTGGGGAGATGATCCATTTCCCAATCAGTTAACAGTTAACTAATCCCATGGCCCATTGAAGGGAATGACAGCCCCTACATCCCACTACATCCCACTATATCTTGCTGATTTGTGGGTCACAAAATGTTGAACTTCCCAATTTTGCAGTGTAAAACATGATCGAAGGAAGTTTAGAAGCTATACTTCCGACAATATGGACAGTTGAAAAGCAGAGGTGAGAAGAGTCAGAAGAGAAAAGATCAGAAGAAAGAAGATGTAGATGCGCGAAAAGATAGGA
>Ga0126342_10006365_pt1 | contig 20914 bp, 19 predicted proteins | sample Cyp1metagenome_FD_92528 | JGI IMG/M metagenome (GOLD analysis project Ga0126342, IMG submission 92528) | Coral microbial communities from Lord Howe Island, Old Settlement Bay, Australia - Cyphastrea 1 metagenome | ecosystem: Host-associated > Invertebrates > Cnidaria > Coral ...
AAAATAAAACAAATACAAAACACACAAAACAAAAACACATTTTTCAAATCTATTTTGCACATAACTCTGATTTCCCAGACTTCCAAACCACCAACCCAAACCGCCATATAAGTATAACCTGAAAAATCCTATTACATATAAATATTTTGCAGATTTGAGGCTTTGTCTGAAAACTAGGACGCCCCAAATTCACTGAGCAAAATTTTCTCATTTTTTCAACTTGCCATTCCCCATTTTCAGGCACACAAAAATTGAGGTGTCACCATCATCCTATTGACGGGTCACCCTTCCGCCACCCGTCGCCTGGTTCGGAATCTCGGGCTTCAGGCCCTTGTGACAACTAAAGCCTCGGGCCCCGCAGTGCAGTGGCCAAGGCGTGACCTTGTGACCTTGGCCCCTGATGGCCACAAATTTGCTGCTTATCATCATTGGATTGGTTTGTTGGGGAAAATCTTAACCGGAAACCCATGGGTTTTTTACCATCAAATTGATCGGGCTTTCCGGTTAAAATTTTCCCATCATCCAATTCTATGATTATCACACTGGGGGTCTTTCATTCTGGCAAATGGCAATCTGTCAATCAATCAGCTAAGGTTTACCATGGTTTACCATATCGGGCTGGCATTGTGAAGAGAAGAGAAAAATAGAAAATACCATAAACAGATATAAACAGTATGTATCCAGGAGTTGTGAGTTAAGTCCATTGACCCTGGCAGTTTTTTTTAATACGGCCGCCAAACACCTCCAACGTTGCACCGCCCGTAGAAAAATGAACAGCAAAGGCCAAGGCACCAATGGAATTGCTCCCCAGGCGTGGCCCTAAACGCACGGTTTCCGTCATGCTGAAAGGGTCCTGTAGCACAGGATGTCTGGCTTGCTCTGTGGTGCTCATGGTTTCGCAGGTCAAACGTCTCCAAATTCAAAGCAATTCTCAGGTACAAAATGACATTGCTGCAAGCCACTCACTGTCCCCTTTATATACTAATTATCTAATTGACCTCTTCAATCCTCTTCTCAACACCCATGGTCATCTAAGTGTTTTGACATGTCACGTTGGCAGGGGCTTTTACAAACCAAATCAAATGATCTGCCGCTGCGGCTGCACCAACCATCTCTATCCATCGGCGCCAAGGTACATTCTGCAAGCGCGTCCAGGAATCACCGTCGTTCCAATCGATCTTGTTTCCAGCCAGCATCCCTTTCCTGCCACGTCATGGTTGAACATGGCTGCATCTTGGATGTCCCAAAATGGTCCATGTGTGTGTGTTAGAAAAATTTTCGATAGATACCGTTTATGGCCCAGTTATGTGATAATCATTTGTATACAGGAAAATATGGAACAATCCTTCTATATATATATATATATTCTCTCTCTCTCTCTCTCCATCGCCATATATTGGACGGATTATACATATGCATCATATAATTATATATATATTGTATATTATATATATAAATATCCTCTGCATCACGTGGTTGAGCATGCGTTTGCTTGCCCAGCCTGGTATCGCCTAGGTGGTCATACGAAAGACGCTCCTTAGAGTCACAAGAGATTCCATGGAACGCCCTTCAATTTTTCCTGAGAAACTGATTTTATTATTCCGTTCTTAGTTCTTACATGTTCTTACCGCATTTTGTCATATCAGAAAATTGTCCCAGGAATGCAAAGCAGTCTTGGGCCGAGTCACCATCGGCAAGTATGTAATGCCAAAAGTCATGCCATAGCCCCAGTAGAGGTTTTGACCTGAAGCCGGCTGAAGGTGTGTAGCAACAAAATGAGGGCATGCATTCAAACATCTACGAATCTACTACATGATGTGTAGAGTATGTCTGTCCATCTATCTATCTCTCTATCTCTCTGTCTGCCTGCCTGTCTATTAATGAAACTAAGGGAAACTACTTGTGCCTTTGCTTGTGTGTGCTGTATATATTTGTGTTATATGCGTGAGTACTGCATTTAAGTATATACACATCATAAGATCATGTGTGTGTGTGCGCGCCATGTTATGTTACAAAGCAGTTACCATCACCGCCACCAACATCATCAACAATAACAGCCAACCAAAAAGACCGTAACCGAACAAGAAAACCTCCCAGTATCCAGCAGCAGTATCCAGCAGTTGCGGGACCCCAACTCCGCCTTGAATCGTCTTCACACCTCCATGTTTGGAGGACTTCCAACGTCCATCCACTCCGGGCAGGGCATTCTCAGACAGCAAAACCATGGAGCGGTCCTGTCGTCGTCCCCCAGGAGGATTTGGATCCCAAAACCCACCGTTGGATGGTGACAGAGTCTACGGATTAAATATGTCTCAAAGTTGAACCAACCACAGGAGTGTAATGTATTACACCTAGATGCTTCGTGGGGACTTTCAGCATCTAGATTGAATGGCCCATGGTCGTTCAATGTCTTATAGGGCCGACCCACGGAGGCTGAAAGCAGAACAACGAATTGCCTGTAACGAGAACAACGCCATTTTCCATCATGCCCCAGGATCCCTGACACCAAATCCGCTCCATTGGTGCAGGTTGGTTCCAGGATTCTCCATTGATTTGAATATTGCTCCCTGGTACATCCCTGGATGTCATTTTTTTGTGGTGAAAGTGCATCCCCCTTTTTTTCGGCCTTGATAAATTTCTGTGACATCAAGACTTCCAGCAGGTTCTCAGAGCGCATGTTTTTCAAATACCTGGAGAAAACATGTGGTGGCGATCTCGGTGAAAATCGGCGGGAAAATACCATGGCTTAACGGATCCTCAGCTGGTTCTGAATGGGATCTTTATATACCCTCTGGTAAACTAACGTAACATAGCTATGGAAAATGACCCATTTATAGATGGTTTACCTATTAACAATGGTGAATTTCTATAGCTATGTTAGTAATTGCCAGAGGGTCAATGAACTCCCCCAATGCCATTCGTCAGATTTCGTCAGGTCACTTGAGGCCCTGCGCATCGATATCACATCTCACCTAGGTTTTTTCGAAAAGGCAAGTGGTGGGTTTCTCAGAGATGCCCCGTGATGAAAAAATACGAAGCTAGAAATGGAAGTGCCGTGGATACCCTCTGGTAATTTAACGTAGCTATTGAAAATGACCATTTATAGTGGATTTTCCCATGAAAAATTGCAATTTTCCATAGTTATGTTAGTTTACCAGAGGGTATGTTTAAAGAAACCTTCAAAATGATGCCAACACCTGAATCTCCGCATGCCAGGTCCACAAGAAAGCTCAAAAAAAAACAACAGACATCATAACATCACCATACAATACCGTACACCACTACTTCAGGTTCTTTTTCACAAACGGGGTTGTTCAGTTCCCATTCGGGAACTCGAGAACTCCCAACTGCTTTGCAGTCAGAACGAGGCAGTCCAGATGCTTGGCAGACTAGACACCCCAGGTTCGATCAGAAAAAGAGGATTGGGCTTCAAAAAGTTGCAGCAAACTCTTTAGACTTAGGTTGGAAAATGCCCCAAGAACATCTAAATGAAGAAATGCAAAGGCATTGGTCTACAACGATGAAATTCAAATGTCCAAGAATTTGTGTTTCAAAACATCCATGAAAATGTCTCCTCCCCATGGTTCAGAAGTCATTTTTTTGCGCAGGATCTTCACCAATCCCAAGATCGCCGAAGTGCATTTTTCACATCATGAACTGACTAACACAACGAGCCAGGCCAAGCCTGCTGGCCTGGCTCGATGTGATGGGTTCATACACCGTTTCCGATTCGAAGATGGAGGGTCAGCTGTGAGTGGAGCCAGGAAAAATTGCAGGAAACCCTGCAAGTCTGCAAGTTGCTGGGGTGAAGAACCCTTGGTTTATGGTTGAACCAGCTGGTTTTCTCGGTTAAAATTCCTGTGTGATTTTCGGCCTCCTGGCACCTCTCAGTTGCTCCCCGGATGGATGACATGGTGGTAGACATAGTGATGCGGGCCATCAGGGCCTCCGTGTCTGTAATCCTTGGTATCAGCCAGGCATTAAGCCAGGGACATGCGGAAGGTCTGGCCCAGTGTAGCTAGCTCCAAACAGATAGAAAAGTCATCTGCCGCGATTTCACCCGGATTTTGCTGCTCAGACTCTATCTTTCTTGGGGGTTCCTGTATGGTGAAAATAGATTATTGCCTCTTCCACATGAATGAGAAAGGTTTGCTGTTGCTGTGGGCTACATTTTTTTAAAGTCCCAGCAATGTCTCGGCAGTTCAAAGTGAAAAAACTGGAATGGACCTACTGTATCAGATAGATGCTCTACCGGCTCTTTGTTTGATCAGCATCCTTTGAAATGAGCCATGTCCGATTGATGAACCTCAGGTTATATGTCAAGGATCTTAAAAGGGGGTCACTAAACAAGTGATAATTCAAACCACCAGTGGGTTTGCTCAATCCAGCTGACTCTCAGACTACAAAATACCATAAATATCGAAGCCAAGAAACATGCGCAGCGCCAACGTGATAGCTGTGGCTGCTGCGACCCACATCATACCCATGGTGATAGACATAGTGCTGTTTGCCATCATAGCCTCCATGCTCATAATCCTCGATATCTGCTAATATCGCACTTTGGAGGGGCTTGGAGAACAAAAAAAGCTGCCCAAAGAAACATCTGATGATGGTTGATGATGGTTGATGATGGTTGAACATCTGATATCTGATAACGGTGCAAGACCTGGGACTGTCAAAGTCTGACAAAGCTAAGGAGCACGTGCAACGCCAGCATGGTTGTGGCTGCCGTGATCCACGTCGTATCCATGGTGATAGACGTAGTGATGTGTGTCATCATAGCCTCCATGCCCATAGTCCTTGACATCTGCGCAGTGGATGGCCGGGTCACTACTGCCAACCCTAAGATTTGGATAAATTTGGATGGCTTAATCTTCAAAATAGACCCATGTTCTATCATGTTCTCTCTTTTTTTACACCAACCTATATATCTATGTGTATTTATATATATATCTATATATATATATATCTATCTATATATATATATATCTATCTATGTGTATATATATAGATGATGTGACCAACTGACAAGGACATTCTCGGCCAGTTCTACTGGCAAATTTTGAAGGGCAGCTGACAAGACTGCGACCTGCCCTTCACAGGTGCCAACCATCAAGAATTTATTGCTACTGATCATCTGATCTATGTGGCCTTGAAAACTAGTGGTCCAAGTGCTTTCTTATCGAGATACACTGAAGTTGGCGGATAACAGATTCCATACAGATTCCTCTTCAAAATCTGCATTTCATGTCATTTCCACAGCATTTCCACAGCACTTCAAAATCTGCATCGCAATCAATGGATTGGTTTGTTGGGGAAAATCTTAACCGGAAACCCATGGGTTTTTACCATCAAATTGATCGGGCTTTCCGGTTCAAATTTTCCCATCATCCAATTCTATGACGCAAGCATCAGGCAAGTGAGTGTAGTACGCCTGCTTGAGCACATGCGAAGTGATGCCAGTCGTCACGGTCTGCGCTGGAACCAAATGGGATACGCTGGGATCGTCAGGATCAACCGATCATCCAAGTAGGGCTGGATATGTTTGATATACCCTCTGGTAAACTAACATAGCTATGGAAAATAGCCATTTATAGATGCTTTTCCCATTCAAAATGGTGATTTTCCATAGTGATGTTAGTTTACCAGAGGGTGTGTATATATATATATAATGTCAACCCCGGATTAATAAACCATGGTTTATTAATTAGGGGGTATTCCCCGAATAGGAATATAATTTGATACATAAATGGTATATGTTTGATATACCATCTGGTTATGACTAACATAGCCATGGAAAATCCCCTATCAATGGAGGTTTCTAGCTGGGAAAATCATCTATAAATGGGCCATCTATACCATGGCTATGTTAAATAACCAGAGGGTATATATATATTAATATATAATGTCAACCCCGGATTAATAAACCATGGTTTATGAAATAATGGGGGTATTCCCCCAATAGTCATGATTTGATACTTAAATGGTACCCTCCCAATGAAAAACAGCCGTGTGGGGTTTATTAATCCAGGGTTGACATTATACTCTGGTTATGACTAACATAGCCATGGTATAGCTGGCCCTAATCGAAATAGATGGTTTACCGAACTTAAAAATGGTGGATCTTTCCATGGCTATGTTAAATAACCAGATGGTATATATGTGTATGTGTATATATATATATATAAATGGAACAACCAACCGGCAAAATCGACAAGCTCCAGACAAACCCATAGGTGCAACCTGCCATGTTGATGCTTTATATACTGACATTTGATGAATTTGTTGGTTTCATTCTCCATCTATACTCCATGATCTCCATTGCCATCTCGACTGCTTCAAAAAGCAACCAGGTTGCCCTGCGGCAAGAAGCTGACACCGGCCGGCAATCAAGCATGAAATGCTTCAAAAAATGGGGATTTCCAATTCCAATTTCCAGCTTAGATTCCCAAAAAAAACCGCCCATGACTTCCATGGTTTCCTCCATGCCGAAAAAGCCATGGCTTTGAAAAAGGCCGAAAGCGTGCCTTGGTAAGACCGGTGCCGTGCCAGGTGCCAGGGCAGCCAAGGTCCTGGAAAAACATGGCAATTGGGTTGGTTTCGAGGGAAATTTTGCTGGAAAACTTTGTTTTTGCATGGTTTTACCATGGTTTTTACCTTTCAAAATGATTGAACATGTGGGTTTCCTGGAAAAAAATGCCCAAAAATCGCTATGCCCAAAGGAACGCAAATGAAACAGGTGACATTCCATTGCTATGCTTGATTACCGCAGGGTTGGGTATATCGAATGGAGATGCCCTGCAGCTATGGTTTCCCACCGTGGGAAAACCTGTCATATCAATATCACTAGGGCTAGGGGTTTAAGTTTAATCATTTCTAAGTGAGAACAGATCCAGAGCTCCAAACAAGAAATGGAGCTGGGATTAGCGCATCATAGTTCATGTGTATGCAAATGTATATACGCAGAAGCATAGAAGAACATCAAATCGCAGTCAGAATCATCAGCACAAACACGTGTCTTTGTGCAGCATTCTGGTGACCTGGCTTTGCCTCCCCGGGTGATATAAGCCGAGGATCCTCATTAGCGCAGCACCAGTGTTTCCTTGGTGCTCCAGGGCCGTTGTAGCTGGGTTGGTCAAAAGAAAACTCGCACTTCCTAAGCAAAAAAGCACCCAACCTAACTGAAGCGCAAGATTCTGATTTGATGAGTGCTCAATATCACTTCAAGAAACTTCAGAACAAATGCAGGAATATTATGTTGGGATGTCCATCCTCTACCACATCTATCATCTACCCAGGTTTGAAAGTTTGATACTGTCATATCATATATCCACTTAAGCTACGATGACGGTGTCGAGGCTGTCCTAGAGAGATCCACCAGCACCAATTCATGAGATTGGTTTAAGGAAATTTGTACAGGAAGCCCACATACGCCACATAGTCACGCCTTTTTCTTCCCTGATGTTTCCCGTAGAGTTTCCATCATTTTCCCATTTTTCCCCCAGTTTCCAATGACCAATGGATCAATTGATTTCCCCCAAGCTCCCAACAAGTTTCTTTGCCCCAGACCATCCATAGATCCAGTTCTTCAGCCCTGCATTGCAGTCGTACACCCGCTTCACCTGCATTGCGTCATCCCGTATTAAAAAACATCGTGTGACATGGTCCGGGCTCGGAGCCAAAACTCAAAAAATAGCCATGTGAACTTCAAAAGATATTGCCCGCATGACTCTATATAAACTGGAGGAGTTGTATAGTAACATAACATGACCGACATGACCCATTTTGGGGGCTCCATTGGTACCTCACTGTTGAGCCATACCATGCCAGACGTTTAAAAAACCTGTCGGAGATGTGAGTTGTGCACCGGACATGGATATACAGTCAATTGGTGCAGTAAATCTATAATAATCCTCGGGCGCCCCATGTTCAAAATCACGAACAAACCGATTTCGGAGGGATATCTATATATATATACTATACATAGTATATATATATATATATACATATAGAATGGCAATCAACTCTACACATACACGCCGATACCATCGAGTAAAATGCAAACCATTTCGCCATTGGAAAGTGTGCATTGTCTGAAAGCAAGGTACCCCAATCGATCTCCTGGTTGCAAAAATCCTCTTCCCATATTTCCTAAGAAATTGATGCCTTGTCCATAATTATCCCACCATATCTACCAGCATGATCCCCATCAATCCCAACTTTTTTGGACAAACCCAGGTGTTTTCTCAGATGTCAAACCCATGCCAAACCTGGATGTGCTTGGTCTTGTAGATGGTCTTGTCGCGAACCACCTGGCTTCCAAGGCGTCTCGCTGGGCTGGAGGACTGGCAGTCAGCCCCTGGAAGGGGCCGCATATCACTGGTCCAGTGAGACAAATGACACCTTGTATCTGGATACATAAAACTAACGAACCCCTTGGCTACCTAAAATCTATGCATCAACATAGCCAAAATCGACAATCAAAGGGGGTGGTAGCTGTACGTGTGTGTGTGTGCGAGTCAATCCTCACGTTGCGATGGCTTATTATACATATACATTTTATTATATACACCTAACGCATGCAATCATGGACATGCATATGTGTGTGTGTGATTATATATGCATGCTGCATAATTATATGCAAATGCATGTGAGTGCCCATATGATCATATGCAACTGCATATGCAATGAAGGAAGTGAACGTTAAGATGTTAAGGCCCTGAGTATCCCAGTGGCCTCTTCTGCCAAAATGGTGCAGGCAAGGAGCTGTTTGGGGGGGCATGGGCACTTTCACGCGAATCACTCCTTGGGCACAGCCCAAGGTCTGACCGAACTCCCATCCCTGAGAGTAGCTCAGTATTTTTAGATGAACGGATTCTGTACAGGAGCTGCTGAATCAGCAGCTCCGCATAGCTCCGCAGCTCCGAAACCTTCATGATCTTCATGACCCACAGCCCTCGACCAAAAGATACCAAGACTCTTCCAGGGTCAGTCACATGGATCGGCACTGGAACGGTGTGATACTGTGGAGGGCTTGCTACTGGCACTGGCACCAAGCGTTGCTCATGGACAATCCTGCTGCGGATGAAAACTGGAGTTAACTGGGAGGTTTCTAAAATGATGCTCCCTTCCTCGTGTAAAATGTCCCAAATAAAGGACCCCATATCATACACGATCAGATTTATGCTTCATGTCTACTAAGTTACTAGATATCATGTGGAATTCGGGGATTTACTTTCCAAATTTTCCAATCTTCTTCACAAAACAGCCAGCCGCTTCAAAATTGATCCACCGATATCCACCGCTGCTCCAGCGCGCCTCTTCACGATGTGCGGCGCCCCAGGGGTCGGCACTCGGATCACTTGCGGTGGGTCTTGAATCGGCTCGTTGACCTCGACCCAAAATGTGACCCCCTCAAATAGCGGTTCAGCTACCCTCTGGTAATTTAACATAGCTATTGAAAATGGTGATTGCTAGTGGATTTTCCCATTAAAAACGGTGATTTTCCATAGTTATGTTACATTAGTTTACCAGAGGCTAATATAAATAGGGATTCCCTTGGCTGAACCTTCGGGATAGCCTAGCCAGAAAATATATATAAATATATCTCTCTCTAATCCCGAAGGTTCAGCTCTTTGGCGATTATAGGATCGTATTTTTTGCAGCGAGACTGGAGAATCGGACACGAAGGTTGTTTAGTTTTTTTTTTGGAAACGATGACAGCTTCCGTGAAAGATGGACAACTTAACTGTGAAATGTGGACAACTTAACTTGGAAACGTCTGGACAACGTCTGCAAATTCGATAAAACAAGTCCCCAGTACTGAGTACATCTGAGTACTGTGGGCATGCTTCTGGATGAGGGATTGAGAAACATATTTCAACACTCATGTACGGCACGCTAGAAACATCCAAAAACCCATAATAATGTTCTTTCATACAAAGTGTTCAACGTAAAGTCCATGAACGACTGGGACCCCATTCCAGTACTCAAAGACATCCCCACCCTTTCTGCATCTTTGGACTCGCTCCTGAAAGTCAAATTCCTCAGATATGTGTGTTGCTTTCTCAGTTTGTTTTCATGTTTAAACATGTTTAAACTTTGGAATCGGTTAACACAAATCCAGTTGGATTTGGGTTGCTTGGGGTGCCCCCCCCCAAAAAAAAAAAACAAAACAGAACATATCAAAAAACTGCCCTGAGATGCCATTTTCTGGCAAGGCGCCACATGCCTCACCACACGTGGTGGTGGGGCTGGGATTGGAACCCTCACAGGAAGGGCAACTGGTCTCACCTTGGTGATGATGTGGTAGTGCTTCCGCACCTGCGTCCGCCAAAAAGGTGGGTTAAACCATGGCTTCGGGTCGCATTTTTAGTGAAATTAGAAGTGAAAGATGTTGAAAGATGGATGAACACGGATGAACATGGATGGAAATGGAAGACCCTGCTGGAAAATGAATGGACTCTAGAAATGACAGCGCTTTGCTATTGGAAGTGTCTCATCAAAAGTGTCATCTCATGTCAGCTCACCATGGTTGGTGACCGGTGACTCTTAGTGGTAAGAATCCAAAGCCCCCACCTCCACTTTATTCCGGCAGGAGATGTCCTTGAGGTAACAGCCTTAGGCCGAAACACCCCGCCAAGAAGGTCCAAGGATGCATCCGGATGGACGCCCACTCGGCTCATCTTCAGCATTTTTTTTGAGTATCAAACCTTCTATTTTGGTGGCTAATGCTGACTGCTGACCCCACTTTTTTTCCCACAACAAAGGCGCCAAACAGAGATCGAACCTCCGGTGGGTCAGGTTTAGATGAACCGGACAGGTGCCCAGCAACAGTAGCGCTGATGTGCGCTGGACCACAAATGATGCCAGTCATTGTAGCCCTTCTCACAGTCAAAGGCGTGCGTGTGTACATAGACCTCACACAGAACGACATGAACGACAGCCTGTGAGAGAGTTCTATGTTTTTATCAACCTTGCAGATCCAAAAAAACCATCTGATATACCCTCTGGTAATTTAACGTAGCAATTGAAAATGACCATTTATAGTGGATTTTCCCATTAAAAATGGTGATTTTCCATAATTATGTTAGTTTGCCAGAGGGTAGACATGGGTGCATGCAAAACCTGGTTGCATCATGTTGCATCCCCGTTTTACTTGCTCCGTGCATGCGCAAAGCCCTGAGAACAAACACGGATCTCCAGACCGAACGTGATCATACGTTTCGAAGATCATATTGCTCAATCGTGACATCTTCATATCGCTTAGCCATTCATTTTGCCCCAAGTTCAACATCCAGCAATTGATACTGACACTGACTCTTCACCTCTGGATGTTTACCAAGCACCGTCAAAATAGCTATTGAAAATGGCCATAGAAATAGTGGGTTTTCCCATTAGAAATGGTGGATCTTTCCATAGTTATGTGGCTGTTTACCAGAGGGTAAACATCAGCAAACCCTCCGGTCCGGTTCACCTTGTGAGTGATCACTTTCCGTGGCGGTCCAGGGATCGGGATCTGCGACGGCAGGTGAGAATCAGGAATTTTTCAGGGCACTTCCGAGATGAGTTCCCCATCATTTCCCTAGATTTTCCCATTAAAAAATGGGATTTTCCCCATTTGAAAATTGGATTTTCCCCATTTGAAAATTGGATTTTCCCATTAAAAATGGGAATTTCCCATTGCCATATGAGTTGTGTGTTTTTTCATTGTTAAACTGCAATACACAAATTATATAGGACACCTACGCGGGGCCTACGCAAACCACTCCTCCCATGCAAAACTGCCTACGCGAGGGTTACCTTTCAAGAAGTGCCTACGCGGTTGCATCCGCGAAAGTTGCTGCAACGATCTCTTTACTTGACGTGATGTGGTCACAATTCTGGTTCAGAAGAGGATTGGAAAGAATTGGAAGATGACGATTCTTTGGGTGACTGGTGAAAGGATGTGAAAGGAAGGCGGAAGCCTCATCAAGAGTGGAGCACTTTGTCATGATGTGATCGGCAGTCATGATGAACTCATGGAAACATTAGAAAAGTGAAGCGGTAAGACTTTGATGGGCTACGGGCCCCAATTTGACCTAGGGCCTCCGCGTTTCCTACGCGATGGCCTACGCGGAGCCTACGCGAAAATCCGATTCGAAAACTTGGCACTTGTAATTTTATGAAAAAGCGGTGTTTCTTTCATCTCCCCTTTCTTCCAGCTAAACATATGAATCATATTGAATCATATACAATCCAGTTTGCATTTAAAATCATTGTAAGCCACCAAGAAAAACAAGAGTTCGAGGACCTACGCACCAAGCAGAACAGCCTATGCATGAATGATGTGAGTTCCTCCTCAATCTAAATTCCATCATTTGGAGGAAAAAAAAAACGTGGCGCACATGTTAAATATGTGAAATTCTCAGAGGTTACCTGTGCCCAGGTTCAATGGTTCAATGGTCCTGTGATGTCCTGTGGTCCTGCATGCCAGTACTCTACCAGGCCATGGAACATCCACACTGAAAGTGACTATTGGTATCTATAGGTGATGTTCAATGGCTTTGATTAGCAAAGAATACTACCCCCAAAAAATATCAAAAAATGTGGTGAGTTTAGAGAAATCGTGGCTCACTGTCACAAATATAAATAGTTTCATGGGAATACCGGAATACCCCAACAATACCTTTGACACATTAACAGGATCAAGATAATCACCCTAGGTGAACGAATGTTCAATCATCTGCCGCTGATTGACCATGATTGACCTATCTGTCTTATCTAAGCTTCTTGAATTGAGCTTTTCCTGTTGCTGTGTCTCTTTTACCATAAAATAGCGGGATATGATTGGGATGGATGTTCATCTATCCAATAATTGAACATTGGTTGTCTAGCCCGAACCCAAAACAAGGAAAGCAAGAAGAAGTAACATTCAAAAAGCCCCCTTACATCTCCAATCTGCCAGCGCTTGTGTTACTGACCGTCCGAAGCTTTGTGCGTCACCTCCGCTCATTCAATGGCCAGGGTTAAAAAACCGACATCTTTGAACCTCATGTCGCATCAAAAGCACCTCCACATCCATCCCGTGTTCGGATACTCAGCGATGCATTTTACTCCATGAAGTCACCAGCGGAAGTAAATGGGGCAGAACTATAGGAGAAAAACTGGTAAGATTGTAAAATGATTCTTATTATGATGTAATATAGATCTACAAGCAGAATCAAACACATGCCATGTAACTAAGCAAATCAGCAACCATCGCAGCCGAATTCGACCGAACCTGTACCACATGAGGCACTCGCACATCCTTCACTCGGGTGATGTACTTCCTTAGCTGTCTCTAACTCTAGCAGACCCAGGAAATCCCAGCTGAAATGGAGAGGATACCGATGCATTTCGGCGACTTTCCGCTGGGTGGGAATACTAAAGGGTGGAACTGGCATGCCGTGGCATCCTAGGAAATTCCTCCAACTGAAGGCTCCAACTTGCAAGATGTTTCGCCCACCTTCCGTGATTTTGGCCCAAAACTGCCTCAACATTGCAAGTTTCATGGGGAAAAACACATGGAAAAACATGCTATCAAAGCTTTGGGAAATTCAGAAATCATAGGGGCTCGGCACAAACCCACTAGCCGCCGAGATTCTCATGGACCACCTCCTTTTGCGGCGCGGCCGTAGTGGCGCAGAACTGCATGAAACCCTGCTCACAGCAGAGCCTTGGCGTCCGAATGACCAGCGAAGGGGAAAAATCCTGAAAAATCCAGCCGGATCTACCTGATTTCGAGACTCTCCAAGCTCTAATCCCACCAGTTATAAGTACATAATCCAATTGTTAACCATTTATATATATTTATATATCATTTATAGTTGGTAAACGGCCATGAAGCTGGGACAAAAATCTCTGACGTCAAGGGGCGGGGCCATGCCCTCACTCTCCACCGTGAAGACATTTTCGCAGGGCATCTCAGCTGCACCGATGTTGGGTCCCGGATCATGCCTGAGCTACGGCGGTTCAAACAGCCACCAAATCAATGGGAATTTCAGGATCCTAAAATGGAGGTACTGTACTATATAAGACCATATTTTATGGGGATATTCCCTTACATAGGCCTTATATAGGCCTTATATATGGTAGGTACCTCCAATTTAGGTTCCTGAAATGGCCATTGACCAAAGGATATGATGGATATGGATGGATATGGAATCACACAGGATGTTGATGTTCCTTGATTTTCAAGTGGGAAACAAGACTCGTGCAATGTGACTTCCGACTTCCTTGGTTGTTGATGGAGGGACCTAAGCAAAAACACCACTGGGGTACAACTATATACAGAAACAAGCGGGACAGAAACCAACCAGGAAACAACAATGATGCTGGTGGCTTGTGATCAAGCCGGCATCTCAAAGATATGAATTTATTTGGGTTATCATCATCAAAGAAGATGGAAAACATATATAAACCCATCAACTATCAACTTGCCATCAACCAGCTATCCTCCATCTGTGTGGCCACCGAAATGAGAAAACTTGAAGACAAAGTGTCACCCCCAGTCCAAACAACTCAGTTTTCGCTGGTGTTGCTGGTGAAATCTCACTGTCCTCACTTCCTCTGCTAATTTAACTAAGGCACATTAAATGCATGTATATATATATATATATATATGCGTGTATATATATATAATTATAATGTATGTGTCTAATTCTGTGTATGTGTGTTCTTTAGGAGTCAGACAAAATCACATCAAATGTTTCTCAGATCTTCAGCATTCTTCAGCCAAAGTGTCAGGTAGAAGAGCAAGAGCCCCAGTACAACCAAGACCATGAAGCACAGGGACAGCACACAAAAGAGCCGCAGTCGAAGACCTGGGAATCCGGGCATCAGCTCCGAGGTTTGCTGCCAGAAAACGATCAAAAGTAGCATTGACTCATTGACTTACCAGTTTTTTGCAGAGTCTCTATCAGTCATCCAAAAAAAAAAACATCCAAAAGTCGTAATAACACCACATAAAACCGACTTTTGAACATCCACTTTTGCATGTCGATTGGATCACCAGTCACAGATTTTTGGTCTCAAAAGTCATTTTTGGAAGTCCAAGAAATCCCCAGAAATCCCGAGAAATAACATCCCAACGGCCTGATCGTACCACCACCTTCTCCTTGGCAAATTCGCCTTGGCCGTGCCCCACCGGCTGCATCGACGTCACCTGGGTATAGTCCCCCCGACCTGGCGGCACAAGCCTCACCCAGGCTCCAGGAAACCAGGATACAAAGAGTTGATATATAAGCTCTGTTTCATTCTGATCATTCTGTTTCTAAAAAAAAATCTAAAATTGTTTTTGACTATTGAGCTTTTGGAGGTATTTGGAGGTAAAAGCCCAGTGCCCTTTTTTGAATGAAATTCTTGGGAGAGGAGCTAGTGGTACAAACCAACTTGCATCCAGTGGCAAATCTAGACCTTATGAGAATTGGCTAGCATGATCCATGAAAGTCGTGGAGAGTGGTGCTGCAAACTGGAATTATTTGGTGCCACTGCAACTTCAATATGTCCTCGGGGCATCATCTGGGCATTGGTCCAACTTCAAGACAGTGGGTATGCAAATGCTAGTCTGCTAGTTGTTTTTTTTCTGCATGCATCCAAGTTTGATGTATAACCAATGTTTATTTAATATAGCGCCTAATTTCACCATAGAAAATAGATCAATACATGTTTTAAACAAATCAACCAATTATATCACCTCTTTGATCCATGCGGCTGCTTCCCCCCGTGGGTGGGCCTCTACCCACATAGGCAAAGCGTTCATCCATCACGCGCTGTTCCGGGTCCTCCTGAAGGTCATCACGGTGCTTCAACGGGCACACAATGGGCAATTAAATTAATGGAACATTACTATTAACGATGATGATTAATCATTTTAATGGAACATTAAAATCATATTAATATGGATGTATAAATTATATCTAACAGCTATGTAACATATCTATGGAAAATGGTCCCTTCAAGTGCATGTTCTGCATGATGGAAATCGGTGATTTTCCATGGCTATGTCAAATTACGGAGGCTAACGGGGATCGTTGCATCTGAAGAATAAGCTCATCATTTTTTGATCATCATTCCATTCGATGGGAATAACAACATATGGGTATGGGTCAAAATTAGGTACCCCAATAATTGGATGGTTAATGATGGTTAATACTAAACTAGACTAACATTTGTGGTCCCCTAGGTCTTCCATTTTGACCCACATCCATATTTGAAACCAGATCACACATTGGCAGACAGGGAAATGTCTCTTTGTGGTCGCAGATTCGTGCATCTCAGCGGCTTGACTATGGATGACCTCGAGATACCTTAGTTAATAAAGGTCACTAGTCACTAGTATGCAAACATACATATATATATATATATGTGTGTATACGTATAATTATGTATATATATATGTATGTAATTATCTGTGTATGTGTGTGTGATGTACGAGCCTTTTGGTGACTAACAGAAGGTGAAGAATTCACCACTTTATCTATCGATTATGGCCCAATTTTGCCGTTCCATTTGTGGTAAGAGATGGAACCTCCAACTCAATTCCGATGTTTTTAGTAGCTGACATCAACCGCAGTCACAGAATCAACAAAGTAAACAGTACCATTCCCCAATCAACATAGGACCCGATAATCGTCCCTAGGAGACAATAATCATCCAAGTCCAAACTCATGGCAGAGTATGGCAGAGTCTATATGAGCTTGAGGGGAATGGTTGCAGGATTCAATGTAACAGGTAGATGCAGGTAGTAACATATTGAAAAAAAAACAATAGCATTCATCAATAATATCAATCAATATTTAATTATTATATAATTTAGCCTGTCAAGATCATAGTACTCGTTAATCAATATTACATAATCAATATACATACACACACACATATATATATATATATATGTATATATTGTTCATGGATCATCATAGTATGTCAAAGTCAGATTCTACCGGAGCAAGTTTTCGCATGTGCCACCACCGCTCGTAAGTTCTCCTCGCAAAATGTATCCTCACAGCCCTCACCTGCTGGATGGAGGAAGCCATGGCCCATCAGGTCTGAAAACATGTGGTTAAATGGATGATGGACACCCCCGACATATATTGGAAATATAGTTTTGATGGCAATTTTCGTAAGGAGAATATGGGGAAATAATGGTTCATGAACGCAAATTCATGAGTATCTATATAGGGGTACCCTCTTCTCAGAAAGCAACATGAAGAATCACAAGGTAAGGCATATAACCCCATCCCCCTTATTATATCCTGAGGTGTGCCAGCTAAATGAATAGATGATAATAGGTCCCATACATTCCACTACTATATAGAATATAAACTCATGATGATTTCTATTGGGTGGTATTTAGTCTTCTCCGTGTACATGAAGCATCTGGGGACCAAAACCAAGCATCAAAATGCAGTAGTTCTTGATGTCAACTGGCCCTTGACCAACATTTGTCATCCCAAATGAGGCGTGAAAATGTATTATATAGTAACTAGCGACCCAAATAGCACCATACCATTGGCACCATGGGTATCCATGGGTCATAAACCCCCTTCCCTGCCAAAGCGTACCTCGTCGCATGTGCATGTCTCCGTGAAAAGTGCCACTGTGCATGTCTCCATGAAAAGAGCTACCTCCGAGATGGCTGAGGAGAAGGGTCCGGGTTTTATGTAATTGGTGAGCTTTAGATTGCGATATGGTAATCCTCTTCAGGTGCTTATTAATGCTATTTTCATTCTGGCATCGCCAGCGGGTTTTTCAGAATGATCGAGCTGATAAGAGACGAAAAGGGCAGCAAACACAGGGCTGCCACAAGGCAGCCAGCGCGCTACTTTACAGCTGGGTTGTGGCTTCTGAGGGGTGTGGCACCTTGCACGGGAGTCATCCTTATATACTGTATATATACTATATTAATCCGTTCTTTTTGATTTGCGGAGCAATTTGTGCATTAACATTCGGCACTTCATGATTTCACATGGGAAAACATTATTTATTCGAATCACATTCATCAACGATCGTATCAACAAAAAACTGATGAAAGATGCTGAAAACGTTCGCTTCGGAAATCTGTTCCTTTGTCACACGGTAGCCCGGGTTGACATACAATTGCAGCGCACCTCCATGACTATGCATGGTGCCCGGGAAACTGCCATGGCTGCTGCCTCCAGTTGCATCAAGTTGGGAAACTCCCATGCTGGGACACAGAAGGCATCTCTCTCTCTCTCTCTCTCTCTTCCTCTCCATCGCCATCTCAGAGAGTTCAACAGAGGCTGAAGGCTTCTCCGTCCATGATATGGTTCAGGCAACTCAAAAACCGTTGATTCCTTCATGGTCAACCTGTTTCACCCTTACCTCAAACAATCAGGAACGAGCAACCACCAAAAAAACAGCAAGACACATCAAAACCAATCAAAAAACAAAATCCAGCAAACAAGTCAAAAACCATCAAACAACGTATATTAAAAAACAGCAAAAACATTGAAAAAAAATACCAAACATCCAGCCAAAAGAAAAAAAGAACAAACAACATTCGGGGAAAAAAAAACATCAAACCCATCAAAAAACTTAGCAACTACATCAAAAACCAAGCAAACATATCAGTAACCAAGCAAACAGCATGAAAAAAACAAGAAAATGCCAAAATCATAAAAAGCAAAACCCAAAAGAATATGCAAACATCAACAAATCAGCAATAAACATGGAAAACACAGCAAACAACCCCGCAACAAAAAAAAAAAACATTACACCCCTAACACACATATGGATACATATGGTATATATAAACAAAACTGCAAAGTATAAAGAACCCAGCAACAAGCATCAAACACGCATTAACATCGAAAACCCCACAAAGAAACATTAAAAAACCATCAAAAGCTTCAACAACCCAACAAAGAAACACCAAAAAATTGGCAACAAAACATCAAAATCCAAGCAAAAACAAAGAAATTAAACAGTACAAAACCCAGCCAAAAAACATCAAACCCCTCACAAAAACATCAAAAATCCACGCCAAGCACCTGCCAGCACCATGCTGGAGACTCACCAGCGCAAAGGTCGGCAATGTGCCGCGAAAAACGGCTGCAAAGTGTTGTATTTTCATGCACTTTTGGGAGAATCATCAGCATTTTTCTATAGAAAATGACTGATTCAACATGCTTGAATAAATGTTTTAACTGCTCATCACTGCTCATCATGAAAAGATAGGACGAAGCTGACGACAATCCATGCAACGGCTGTAAAAAAGGGAGCTGGAATGAGCTGGAATGAGCTGGAATGAGCCACTTACAATACCCTAGAATTCCTCATTTACCAAGCTCAGATCGCCCAGTCACCCAACCATCACCCAAGTCTTCCCCCTGGATGCTGCTTCCCCACTTGGCAATGAGGTTCCTGGGGCGAAGCAATGGCAGTTCCATTCGGGAGGGGCTGAGCTGGACCCAAAGGCTGGTCATGCCCTTGGGGGCATACTTCTTGAACCGTTCGATGCTTGAATGAGATGTTCTGTGTGGAAATTTAGAAGGGGCGGGTCCAGCGTGGTGATGAGTTTTACTCCAAAACTTTCAGGGTGAAAAAAAAACGTGCTCCCAAACTTATTCGGACATTGACCTGGATATGGAAGGTAAGGCTTTGAGATTCTGTGAGTGGTATACCCAGCCTGACCCTGCCGACTGTTGGATCGGGATTTCAATCCCATGTCAACATGGAAAGGCCATGCCAATACAGCTAGTCACCTAGTCACCATGTGTGACTGTGTAACTGCAACCGCACAATAAATATTGCAAACACACGCGACAACCACTAGCTCCAGGGCCATTGTTATTTCACCCACTCTCAAGGAAAGTGAGTACAACGTACAACTACTCAGAAACTACTTTGACAAGTGTAATTAGTTTCCTTGTAGATACTGGAACACCCAGCTCGACAAGCGAAGCCGATCCATATCCATGTTTTGAAGACTATCAATCTGTATACATACAAATATATATATATATATATGTATAGTGATATATATATATACATACAATCCTTCTGGGAGCCTGCTCACATGGGCACCTGATTTTTCAGACAAAAAACGGCAGTCCAGCTTAAACTACTGAAATGGCACATCTATGCACATCTAAAGAATCACTACCTAGGATGCCTCGGGGTCTGACACCCTCTAAAAAATCATGGCCCAGGCAACCAACTACAAAAAAAATATACAAGTAATTCTCTAAAGAATCAGGGGTCCGTGTGAGCCACGTGAATGCCACAAAACATTTGAAACTTGTTGTCAATCTTGTAGTTTGTTTGACTCGTCTGTAATACAAGCGGTACCGGCGCACAACAGCTGTTTTCGCAAATTAAAAAAAAAAACAAAGGCATGTCAATTGGCCCTCAAAATGCCTTCTCTAAAAATAATGACCCGGGATTGGCCCTGCCAAAAAACATGGAGTCCAGGTTAGCCATGTGGAAAACATTGTTTTTCTACTATACCCCCCCAAAAAGAAGCAGCATTTGTTGGGACAACTGGGCTGTCTGATTCTTTAGAGGAATTTCTAAGGGGGATTACAATATGTATATATATATAACATACACACATATATATATAATACATATATATATATAATACATATATATATATATATACATACATACATATATATATATATACATATAATTATTTATATATATATATACATATATAATTATTTATATATGTACATCTATATATATATATGATTATTTATGTATATATATATATATATATTATATATACATATAATTATATATCTATATGGTTGTTGATCAAAATTCCTTTTTCCCGGAACGGCCATTCTTCGCGAATAAAAATTTTACTTTCGCGAAACTTTCGCGAACTCCATGTTTATCTTTCGCGGGGCCCATGTTGGCCAAC
>Ga0126342_10006366_pt1:5000-20913 | contig 20913 bp, 20 predicted proteins | sample Cyp1metagenome_FD_92528 | JGI IMG/M metagenome (GOLD analysis project Ga0126342, IMG submission 92528) | Coral microbial communities from Lord Howe Island, Old Settlement Bay, Australia - Cyphastrea 1 metagenome | ecosystem: Host-associated > Invertebrates > Cnidaria > Coral ...
ATCACAAAAAACATGCAGTTGCAGGATATTGCCTGAGGCCAATGCCGCAGGCTGTAACTTTGGATGTGCCTGCCGAGCTGATCAAGGCACCGAAAAGCAAACTCCGCGGTGGAGTTGAAATGTTTGAAACTTTTGGATTCTGAATTCATTCTGAAATCTTTCTGAAATCCTTCTTTTGAGCTCTTGCGACATTTGGAGACCATGGATTGAGTGAACTGCAAGATATAGTTCCCCCAGAACGAGAGCAAAATCACAGTTTCCATGGCCATTTTTGGCATTCTGGGCCAGGACCCTCGGTCATGGACAGTCGAGGACATCAGCGTTTGGTTGCAATGGCTGGGCATAGGCCTGCTGGGGCCAAACATGAGGGATTGTAGTAGAATGATGTAGAATGTTTAATTGGATATACCCAACGATGGGGATCGAACATGCATTTGCTCTTCAACTCCTCGGCAGTCGAACACCGATCCAAACTGGACAGAAATTGAATCAATTCTCGATTCATCTCAATCCTCTGATTCGCAAGGGCATGAGTTTTCAAGTAGAATTTCTTTGAATTTCTACTGCCAAGATCTGTTCCCCTGAATAATCCATGGGTTCCATGGCGTGACATTTTCCTTTCGACAGTGCCCTACTGTTTCCTCCTGTCCTTGAGCCCATGTGAGGGGAGCACGTGGAGTCCTTTGCATCACGGGGAGTGGATGGGGAGATGCTGCTCCTCAGTGCGGAGTCAAACTGGGCGACTTGACAACCGCGAAAGCGGACCATCCCATGAAAATCAACATGGCTATGGGTCAATACCTATTAATACCATTTTTAGTGGGATGAACATCCATTTACCAGCTATTTTGGGGTTCACTAGGTACCAGGGTTTTGACCCATCCCCACATCATTCTCGCAATCTGAAATGGAATGACAGTTGAATGACATGAATTCTCATTTATCAGCCCTTTATCAAGACTTATGGATATCTAATGATATCTATATAATTTATCAATATATTTATCAGCCCTTTATCAAGACTTATGGATATCTATATATATATATACATATGGGTATGGATCAATACCTATTTTCATACCATTTTTAGTGGCTTATTCACATCCATAAATCCCAGCTATGACTTGATGTGAACAAAAAAGGGGTACTATTGGTTTTGACACACTGCCATATCTCTATCTATAATGATACCCCTGGAACGATGGAAAATCTACGGTTAACGAAAGCTGGTGGTTTCTGAATCAGGACCTTGGGATGTTAACATGGCCATGGCTATGGATCCATACCTATAGATACCATTTTTAATGGACATCCATTTACCAGCTATGTTGGGGTTCACTAGCTACCAGGGTTTTGACACATCCCCACATGGCCCCATGTTCTTGGATGTTCTTGGGGATTTCAACATCAAACAAAAACTGTCGCATTTCCCTCCAAGGCCAATGTTTTGTTCACATTTCCAATGACATTTCCGATGACATGTCTCAGGCTGAACTTGGTGTACTGGATCTTGCCCAGCAAAGAGTCCTGGACTCGGCCGTGGAGCCGTTGAGGCGTCCGAAGAATCCCATGAATTCCTGAATTCTGTTCCAATATGTTCCAATCATCATTTATCTACACTCATCATATTCATATTCCAATAATTGGTAGTGATACTAATTAATATTAATATTCATATTCATATTCCAATTAATATTCATTTATCATACTCATCATATCTAAACTCAATTGATCTCAGGTAGTGATTCTTCTCATTCCAATCTTTCCAGTGTGGCTCGGAGGTGCTTCCACCATGGCGCTGTGGAGACCAGCATGGCGCTACACGCCATTGAAGGCCCAGTGGCCGGACAGATCTTTTTTGTTGGCGCTGGGGTCCCTTGGTCGCATCGCTGGGTCAAATTTGATGGGAAGATTTTACTGGAAACCCTTGGAAACCTCCGAAATTTGCGAGTAAAAACCATGGTTTCCTATGGATTTTCCCTATCCACTGAATGAGACTCAAGCAGAACAGACTGAACTGTGTCCTTGCTTGTATCGGAATCGCTGAGATGTTTGCAGCAATACGCCAGCCTAATGTGCGCAAGCATCGATTTTATTAATTAAATGGTGCAATAATGGTACCGCAAGTAACCCTGCCGGTCAAGTCATTCCATATGTGATGAGGTGTCTGGCGGCCGACACAACGCATCAAATGGCATCGTGCTCTCAGAGAACTATGTGCGGCTCGGTTGCGTTGACAGCACCGGACAATACAATTGATGTCGTATGTGGTAGACATTCGTGGCTTGTCTCTCTGTCGTATGGTTCCAAATCATTCCAAAACTAGAGGCAAAATTCCTGGTGTGTTGGTTCTGTTCAGTAGTCATTACCGATCAGAGCTTGGAAAATCGCCGAAACAAGAACGGATAAGAACGGCCAGCAAAAATATACAATAAACATATAGTATCATAGTGTGGTAAACCCAATAATACATCACCCCAATCTTACCATAAATGCATTGCAAAAACCATCCCCAAATGCTAGGCAGCCTTCATTGGATCCATCGCAGTTGAGGTCAAGACGGCACTTTCAGATTCTCCGAGATCGAGTGGGTCAATACTTGCTGCATGATGTGGGAAGCACCACTGGGACCTTTTTGATGATAAGGGAAGAACTGGCCTTGGAGGATCAAATGATCATCCAGCCCTTTGGCTTTGCAGTTTCTGTACGGATTCGCCAGTCAAAATAAAAACCACAGGTGAGCTGCCCTGAGGCTTGGCACAACCGAGATCACTGTCCATATCGAGGGTAGCAGATGCACCTTGGTGGTTACAGAAGGCCCTGACAAGGCTGGGAGCTTTCGACAGGAAGGGAAATCCCATGAAATTTGCGGGGAAAGCTGCATGCGTGTCCGAACATGGGTAATACATGGTAATCCCCCTCATTGTTGGCAATTTTAATAGGGAACATACTGGAATTTCATATATTTCATGGGAAAATGATGATTCGCGAGCAGATTTAGGGGTAACTACTCTGTCGGCGGACAAACCCACATATTCAAGGTTTCACCGGAGAACAGCCAGGACATTTCGGCAGTGGTGCCACCAGTGGGAGTCTTCATCGGAAGAGAGGCACAGCGCCTTCGTTGCTTGTGATGTCTTGTGATGTTCTCTTGGTGTCCACAAGTTGCCTGAAAGTCCGGTGGGATCTCTGGGTTCAGCGCTCCCATCTCGCATCACTCGCATCATCTCGCCACATTCCATCATGGATCATGGATCATCACGGATCATCATGGATCATCATGGATCATGGTCAGGGTGGCAACGGGCTCTGTATTCGAGATCCGCAGATCTCTTCCTTTCACTGCGAAGCCAAGCTCTCAGCAGCTGAAGTCATGTGAAGTCATGTGAAGTCATGTGCACGCAATGAAAGCCCCAAAATCTTCATGAGATTTCATGAGATGTCATGAGATGTTATGAGTCTCCGCCATCTCGAGAAAGATGGGCAATTCGTAGCACCTTTGTCGCAGCGCTGGGGATCAAACACTGCAAAGATGGCTGAATTTTGGCAGGTCCGACCATCTCGAGACGGCTTCCTGCTGGATGACAAGTAACTTGCAAAATATTTATGAGTTGGATATCTTTGTGAGTGGGTAGCTGTATCATGCTGTAAAACTATATATATATATATTTATATATATATATTTATATATATATTATAGATATATGTTTGATACTATTTGTCGGCAGGCTTACGGAAACTTGTTTTTGGGAGCTACTGTGCGCCAACCGGTTTCTACCTGCAAAAGGCACTTGCCCAGTAAGCTCCACTTTGAGTCACCGTCCAACATATCAATTGAGGCGTGCTACATCATGGCCATGGACGGAGTGTCACGTTCTTCTTAAATACAGCACACACACACACGGATATATATATATATATAGATGTATATATATATATAATGTATGTATATTACACACATATATATATATAATATATGTAATACACACACATATATATATATACACACGCAATTTTATATAATATATAGCATATAGATATCATTTTTAGATACTATGTGACTATACTTTGGCATATGATACATATTGTCAGGTTTCAGGCACTTGTCAGGCACTACGTATCATTTCCCACATGCCCAGGGCCTCTCTAAACCAGGTATTCTACGAATCGAACCTGGCTGCGGTTGGCACCTGACGGTCAGCCTTCCAAGCGATACCTGCTTCGCATCGGCGACCTCTTCAAAGTCGGTTCGACGTTGTTCCATGTGGCTTTGGCAGAAACTCTGAAGCTTGTGGATTCCACCTGGATTCCAGCATTTTTGTGATACATGTTCATACATTTTTCAGATTTGCAGGTGAAACAACCCCAAACTGCGACTCTAAGGTAGTGGAACCCGCAGCAGCAGCCGCTCACCTCTTAATTATCTTAATTCCAGTTCAGAATGGCTTGAACATGACAAACACACACGCACACACACATGCACACACACACATGTCGCAAATATCTTATCACATGATAGACTTGAAAGCCAAGCTTATGTTGCCAATCGGAGGTCGATTTCGGTGTGCACAAACTGTCGCTGTTTACAGCAGTGATCCTCCTGTTTTTTTGGATGTAGGAAGCACGCAGCAAACAGTCTTGTCTTAAACTTACATTTGGAACTGTTGAATGTTGGGGGGAATGTTGGGGGCATGAAGATACACTGTTCTGTACTGCAGTACTGTGACAGTGTAAGTCATTTGCTTTGCATTTTTGTGCAGGAGCCAGAAGTCCTGCGCTTGGACCACACACATTTTCCCGGCTCGCCGGAATCGGAGTTGGAGGAGCCGGACTTCAGTCCCTCGGACGACTCGTTTTGTTTTTTTTTGCGCACGGCATGGCCTTGGAACATCTTGGGAGATCTCAGGTGATCCTGAGTTGCCCGGGGAGATGGTTCCATCTACGGTGAGACTGGGAGATGGAGATGGGAGAAAAGGGGGGCCATGGAAATGGCAATGGCGAGATGTTGGTTCTGGAATGTTCTGGAGGACCCTAAGATTCCATAAGATTCCTAATAGATTCCTAGGATTTCCGGTGAGGAATCCATTTCTGGAAGGATTTTGATGGAAGATCCATGGAAGATCCATGGAAGATCCATGGTTCATCCGGCCGAGCTGCGAGGCCTCTCAGCTGCGCTGGGAACCTTTCTTGGAGACAGATGCGAGGCCGCGCCTGCGAATTTGCTTCGAACTGTACTGACTGTGTAAATGGATGAATAAATGGATATATAATGTATATATAATGGATATAAAGGGATTGTTCAGTCTGTTAATGATTGTTCATGGGCCAGAAGCTGGTGTCAGAATTGCTTGAACTTCCCAACGTGCTCCATTTACTTGATGCCATGCTTGACCCCAACATGCCAGAGAAACAACCTGAAAAGCATTGAAAGCAAGTTCCAAATGAATCCAAATGAATTCTCACATGTTTCTACCAAACTTCTGATTGTAATGACTAATTAAATCACAGCGAATTGAAACATTGCTGAGCTGGTGGCAAAACAGTCAGTGAATCTCAAGTCTCAACAGCCTTCTCTTTCCTCCAAAGCTCTTTGAAGTCACCTGGATTTTTGAGCATTGGCATTCCTGCGTTTGATGGTCTGGAAGTTGCAATTTCCAAGAGTTAATCATGGACCACCGAACGTCTCTGAACTGCCAAGGCCAATCATGCCTGCAGATGAATATGCTCGTCGTTTGACCGAGTCGCGAAGCCGGATGGTGGAAGGTCGAGCCACGCAAAGCGTGATTTCATGAGGAAAAGATGGAAAAAGGATGGAAAAGGGGAAAGTGTTCTGATTTCATGGTTCATTCAGCATTCTGAACTGCTTCTGAACTGCGGCACAGTTTTCGCTGATGCAATCGCGCCGCTTGGATCGTCAGGCTCCGCTAGACGGGTGGCTGGCACCGGCAATGAGTTGCAGGGCAGCCAGGACGGCGGGACATCAGATCATGAAAGATCATGAATGATCAATGATCATGAAAGATCATGATGTTGATGATTCATTGATAATGTTGAAAGTCGCCAGTGGGTGCCTTGACGGCAGGATGCCATGTTTGCTGAAAGGGAGCTCTCTTCCTTGCAGCAAAGAATGCGGAATTCAAGAGCACAAACTGCCTACACGATGCAGCACAACCGTCAAAGCGGGGACAAGCTGGGAGGGGGTGCCAGGGATAAGATGGGATAAGAATAGCAGATGACTCTGAGATCAGGATTGTGGATACTGGTTTTAGAGAGCCAAGATTTGATTTGCCTACCGAACTTTCCCCCTGTGGACCCCACGGACAGCAAAGTCACAGGTGAACGGCGAGATGAAGATCTATGCAAGATCTGCTACGACAATGCTCCTTGGATGCCATTGCCATCTCTTTTGTTTCGGAAATCCGCTTGATTTGTTGGTGGAACAAATATAATATAATATATCAATACTTTATAATACCCCTCCGTATCGCAGGCCACGGTGTTCTGACGTGGTTTGACAAGCCGTGTGATCATCTGGCCTCAGGACATCGACGTGGTTCTCTATCCATGTGGGCATTTCATGCTTTGCAGATGGTGCGCCCAGATGGTCTCGGACTGCCCAGTATGTCGTTTGGTCATCACAGATGTGATCCGCACGTACAAGGTGGGAATTGGCAAAGATCATGAGCCGAGGGAACTATATTTACCTGTAATGACTGTGCAGGGACATGACTTTGTGACAGCTGATGACATTTGATGACCTCCAACCTGATTGATTCATGTTGTTATTGTTCCTATGATTCTTCTTGCATATTCTTGTCATTATTGTCATTGATTTCCTTGTCATTATTGCGAGCATTGCAGCAAAATTTCATGTTCCCTGTGGGCATCGTGGATCAGGCGTGATTGGCAAAGCCGTGGAGATTTGATATGGCTGAACGATGCCAAAGCACACGGAAAACCATGGGAGAAACGGAGCAAGACCCTAACAGAACACAGAAGGTTGAAGGGACTCAATGAAGATAGGGAGGCACAGCTTGATGTGATTAAGAAATCCTATCCCAACTTGATCCAACTTGTATTAAAAGTGCTCAGCCTATGGCAGTATGTGGCAGCTGCTACATGCTGCTACGCTATGTATTTTGAGGTCTGAAATTGTCACACTGAATCTCCACGGAATAGATCCACAAAGGGTCCGTTTCCGACCCTGTCATGTGCGCACCCCACTCTCTTGGTGATGGGCATGCCAAAAAGCTCCAATGCCAAGGTGGTTTGGAGGAATGAAGAGGGTAGCGCCAAATCAACATGTCGCAAAACGGTATGCAAGTGGGGTTGGATGCGTCAGCATGGTGGAACGGGACATTGGTTATATAATTATATATTGGAAAAGAGTGCCACATGGCCACATGGACGGGGTCCTTGAAGACTAATGTGATTCAATTTGCCACGGGCGCCAGGAACAAGTCCGGCAACTTCGAGGTTTCCAGGAGGCCTTTCCACATAGCTCTGATCAGAACTGGCAGCGGGAGGTGTGGCCTTCAAAGCTTCCGTTTGCAATGGGTGTTCTAGGAACGCTTCGATCAGGTTTTGAAAGCACTAAATCAGCAAGCTGGGGAGCTGGAGGCTGCCGGGCAAGTGTGGAAGACAGTCAAATGTGTGTACTTTCAGATACCATCTGGCTATTTAACATAGCCATGGAAAATCCACCCCTTTTTCATCGGTAAACCATCTATTTCTATGGGCCATCTATACCGTGGCTATGTTAAATAATTAACCAGATAGTACTTTCCATTTCAGCAGATTTCCAACGCCAGTTTTCAGCGACAGCATGTGCCCAGGCCATCAGTGAGAAGGCTGGGTGGTTGGATGTGGCCTCCCAGTAAGCCTTTTTCAGTCTGGGAAGACAAATGCCGCGCTTAAAGGATCTCAAAGGATCTCAAATCCAGGTGAGGAACATTTGGTGGGCACCATTCGGGCATTCCTTCTGCCAAACGAGGAAGCAATGGACTTGAGCCGCGTCAAGCTGCCAGAGAAGGCACTGGCACTGCGCAGAGGTAGAATTCGTGGATTCAATGTTTAAAGGGCACAGATTTGATGCTGAGATGGGGAAAAATGATGAAACATGAGCTTCAGTCAGTTATTCACATATATTATAGCATGTTATACTGAATCATTTGCTTCATGCCTTGTTTGGTTGAGACAAGCAGACAACTCTTGCACATTTCCCAGTGCCGCATAGCAGATTCATGCACAGCGGTCAGTCAGCCATTGTCCATACGCAGACTTGCATCTATTTCGATCTATTTTGGTCTAGATTACCAAAGCAAGAGAGACAATTCACAGGTGAGACACAGGTTTGATTTTCACATTTTGCTGTTTGCTGCCGTCACGGTCTTGCATGAGGCACTTCCCTTAGCTCCTTGCATGAGTCACTCTCTGGATTTATGGATTTTTGCGGGATATTCCCCCCTATGAACCAAGGCCCACCCCGCCTTCCCGGACATAGGCACACGTTTTTCTGAAGCCGCGCAGGTGAAGGTTGATCTGGTTTTGGCTTTTCTTTCCGCGCTCCTGGAACGGCGACATTCGTGTTTGTCAAGGTGCAGATGGGTGGGGTGGGATTCATCTCTTGCTGAGCAGTTCCACCCTGGGTCTTGTAGCAGCATCTGCAGGCTTCCAGAAGGTGTACTGCCCGCAGAGGAGTCCGATGCAGATGTTAAGGAAGGCGGGGAACACGTGGACACAAAATGAAAGAAAGGGCCCAGGTATACCATGGGATCCATGGGTATACCTATATCCGTTGCTTTCAAGCTTGATGTTCACCATGTGCAGTTTTGTCACAGCCACAGCTTGCAGCCATTTCTTTTCTAAGTGACATTTGGATTCCCAAAGTGGCTTCCATTTTGAAATCCGATCGTTTGTTGCAGATCAGGCCATCCAAAGCCCTGAGCCATGCATGGACCCACTGCCTGGATGGGCAGAATTCAGCCAAGAATCTGTGCAATGGTTGCGTTGTGCTGGGATCAGTGTTCTTGGGGTTTCAGCTGCTGCGCTGGGAAGGTGTTGGGAGGGCAATCCCTTGGGAGCCGCCAACGATTTCTTCTCGGTCTTCTTTGGACTGGGTTTGTTTCAAGACGATCTTTGGCAACTCTTGGGTGGCTGTGGCGACGAAGAGGAACTGTGCACCATCTCAGCCCGAGGCTCCAATTGCTTGGTACCATTTGGTCTTCTGTCCATCATCAATGCCCTTTTCGATACCATGACGGTTTCGGTGGTCTGTGTCGACTGCTTCGTTTCGGTGCAACAAGCGCTCTCCACACTTTGCAGCGGTTGCTTCTTCGCCTTTGGCGCAGCCATTTTTCAGGCATGCGCTGCCTTTATTGCGTGGCAGATATACCGCGGACGTCCACAAAATGCAGGATACAGCTTGGTACCTGGTGCAATGGAGATCCCAATGGACGAACGTGCTTTGGGCCGAGGCCTCGGACAGTCCTGGTCGACATGAACGAAGCATTGAGCGAAAAGGCAGTGCTCGATAAGCAGCGTGAAGTATTGCATTTTCATCCTTTTCCAATCATTTTTCCATCCTTTCATCCTCATTCTTTTTTCATCCTTTTCAATTTTTCCCGTCCTTTTCATCCTTTTGGACCCTTTTCCATCTAATTTTCATTTGTTTTTCAATTTTTCCAATTTTTTGTCATTTTTTCCTTTGGGCTGCTGCTATACTTTCACACTGCAATTCGATACGCTTTGCTTCCTTTCATCGGAGCCTCATGTAAAATGTAAGATGCGTGGGAGCCAGCTGCAGCACCATACCACATGTCATACTTGAATGATCTCTGCCAGTTTCTATCACACATCTATGGAATATCCCTCTCCCCATGCCACACTTGCATTTCAGCATGTGTTACTTCCCTGATGTACCCAAGACGAGAGGCCGAAACACCTGGACTTGTCTTATATCTTCCATTTCAGGCACTGCAACCTCCAAAGTCAAGGCGGCTTTGGATGGTTGCTTGGCACTGGGAGAGGATAGAAAGTAAGCGCAACTTACTGATGGATTTGATGGTGGCTAGAGGATGTGATTGTGATGTTGTGCTGCAGATACCAAGGTCATGTGCAAAAATCCTTTGTCGGTCTGGTCACGGCCTCAGCTGTGGAGAAATGCAGGGCACTGAAGGATCTGAAAGCCACCGAGGTGAAACTTTTGAAGTTCGACCCGAAGAGAGAGCCAAAAGTATGTGAATTGGCACAGAGCTACCTGAAGGCAGGGAACCTTTTCTAGCCAGAAAGGGCTGACAAAACAGCATCAGTGAGGGGAAATTTGACATGAACTTCATCTAACAGTAACAACCTTTGGACCATTTCCACGGGCATGTTTGCTGCATGTAGCTTTTCAACCATCGTACCCGCAGTGCGACCTTTTTTTGCCACAAAGTCGGACTGTGCATCGCCCGCCGTTTCGGCACAAAGATAATTGACATTGCTATTCAATTCACAGATTGAGTTCCGGCATTGGCAATGGCTACCGAAGCAGTTCTCACCTCAGCATCCTCAGCGCTTGTTGATGACCTGCCATTGTTGACACAGCAGAACCATGACCGTTTTCCAAGGAGAGTGGCGGTGCTGGCAGGACAGCCTTGGACGAAACAGATGTGAAGGGCGCCTTCAAGCGCGTCAACTCGGTGTGGCGGAACCATATTGAGGAGGGAGGCGAATTTAGCCCTGCTTCTGGCCGCAACTTGGCAATTGTAGAGGTGAGATATGGATAGATATGGTGAGATATTGAGATGCGAAAGAACACAAACATCATCAAAATTCATCAAATAATCAGGGACATTGACATGTTATGACCCTTCGGATCTTCCACTCAGATTTCGAGGCATTTTATACCCAGGTTATCACCTCTACGTCGCGCTTGCTTGCCCATGGGCTGATGGAGCCCTTGCCGCCCTGTTCATGAGACGCGGCTTAACGGTTCAGCATGGTTAAGCCGTAATTAGGTGGCACTGCCCACTTGCTAGGCTCATGGGATTTCATGATTACATACTATACTGTATATCCTTCACCCTTGCGGACTCACACCAAAAGATACAAAAAGACACAAAAAGTATCAACAAATTTGTCAAACAGCGCTTTGTGTGAACCTCGCCTGCGCGACACTTTACCATCATGCTGTGCAAAGTGGAACGTTGCCTTGGACCATTCAAGAACTTGCGGAAGCGCCCAGAGAGCCCAGAATCGGATGATAGGAACATGTTCAGGAACTGTCATTTGGGAGGTTAATTTCGGCTAAGATCATGGTTTCCAGTAGATTTTCCATCGATTTTCCCAGGTTTTTCCAATCCAATTCCCTTGATCCCAAGGAAAGGACTGGAGGATTGCATCGGTTACAGCATCGTCCACCCGACCTGGCAGAGAAGTCGCCCCAAGGATCCAGCAGATCAGCACCATGGCTGGATATTTTGCAAACCCGGTGACCCACCGTTGTCCAATGGGCTGGGCCACTTGGCAGATGAAATTTCGGAGAGATGAAGGAAGATTTCAACAGAATCTCCACAATATTTTCTCACAAGGACCTGTACAAGTTGAGTTTGGTTGTGAAACGAATTCAGCTATGCCGAGAATATACGGGCATGATGATGATTCCGTGTGGCAGGTGCAGCACTTTGGATGCCCCGGGCTCATTTTTCGTGGCAGGTGCAGTATGTTGTAGACATCGACAAAAAAGTCGCTGGGACCTAAGTAAGACATAGGTTTTCACATGTTCAATGCTCATTTTGCGTGGTGCGCCCAATGTTGTGTGAAAATCTAACAAGTGCCCGCGCAACCCTCTCGTGACTTTGTGTGTGTCAGATCGCTCTCGTTGTGGCGCAGGGTGAGTTGAGATATCGCTCGCGCAACCCTCTCTGCACTTTGTACGTGTCGGATCACTCTCGCAGTGGCGCTGTGCTGATTTTAGCTGCTTAGCCACGCACATCTCATGTCTAAGACCCAGCTGGGCGAATTCGACTTGTTCCCAAACTGCCACATAGTATTTCAATGTAATTATTTCGTGGTGTACAGTTACTGTACACCATGAAATACTATTGAAATACTATTGAAACGCCATTAATTTTGATTTTGGTGATTGGATTCCCCAACATCATTCCCATCGGCACCCGCTAGAGGGCCACCATGATCTCCGGCTGCCCCAGGATGCTGGCCTCGAACCCTAGGGCCCCAGGGCTGGGATGAATCCCTATGTTAAAAAAAAACAGGAAATAACATGAAATAACCGTGATAAAACCAGATAAAACCATGGTAGACATGGAAATCATGGAATAAAGTTGTTTCCATCTATATTTGTTAGATGAAGATCTTGGATATGCTGAAGAGCATCAAACAAATAAGAAATAGCCCCAGTAGGTTCCCCAAATGGTGGATTAACCAATGGAAAAGTAAAAGATCCGAGTGTTTTCCGGTCGGCAATTAAGACCACGGGGTAGCAGTGGAACTTCCCAGGATCCCAGGACTTTGGAAAAAACCCTCAGCGTCCGCAGCGTCGGTGGTCTGAAACTTTGTTGAGGACCATCATCCTAAGCAGGAATGGAAGATGTAGTTTGTTCGAAACATTTTGAAAACAGTTCGAAAACAGCACGCAGAATAGAGCCGGCCTGACATGAATGCAGAAACATGTTCTGTGCTCCGCATGTTGGGATCTTGCAATCCTCCGCAGGTTTCCGATGAACTCTGCTCTGTACCCCGCTCGACGTAAACATATGTAACATAACATACATAACATGTCTCACAAAACGACGTTTTAGACCGTCCCGGATGTCCTACGTCTGCCTCAAGAAATGGACATAGCACAAAAAACGAGCACCGCACGCTAGTAAAACGACACCTTCGGAAAGCAGCAAAACGGGACAACTGTTTTGTGCGAGCCTGCGCAGTCGAAATGCACATGGACATCTCACAAGGGAACTTTTGTGCGAGAATTTTACAGTGAAAAAACCGGACCACAGAACGTACCCTGATCTAACCCCCGCCCTTTAGCTCCTACCCGTAAGAACCCCTCAGTGTGGGCTCACTGTTTCGGGAAGAACGGCGCAGCAAGCAATGGTTCATGATGTTTTCCACCATCAAAGTTCAAAGTATATAAAACTGATTCACACTATCTGAAAACAGTGGCTCAGATCTCACCCTTTGTCGCCCCGAAGGTTTTGGCACTTTCGAGTGCGATGATGCCCTGGTGCCAGACACCGTGAACGGCGCCAAGTTTATTCGAGACATCTATGAGAAGGCGATCTTTAAACGGTCATAACATGGGCGTTTCTATACCAACACCGAAGAATCATAAGAATCCAAAGCGGCAATTCTAAAGGAAGGCGGCCTATTGACATGCCAGCGCGAATCACGTGAGAGTAAGCAGTGTTTCTCCCGTGTCGTTGCTCCCCTTGCCAATAAAAATTGTTGGCTCACTTCTGAGGCTGGAGACACTGGGGGCAAGTATTCAACACCTGTATTGTGGGACAAGGAGAAGAATACCATTGTGAACAATGAATCGATGGACATTCTAAGTGGCTTGTTTACCGGCGCGGAATGGGGAGAAACAGCATGCCACAACAACTGCAGAGGTTTTGCGCAAAGATCTTGTGCAGAGCTTGACAAGCTTGACAAGCTTGACAGTTCTGCTGTTTTCCAGTTGTTGTGGGGTCGTGGGCCAAGTCGATGCATCAAGCCATGTCGAGCTGCTCTGAGGAATGTTCAACAGCAAGTTTAACAAGTGGGCCAAGAATCCTGATCTGGACTTATTCCCTGCTGACTTGGAAGCTGAAGCCGAAGCTGCCAATTCCTGGATCTACCCAAATATCAACAACGGAGTTTACAGGTGGCACTTTGCTTTTTGTTTCTAATTCATTCTAATTCAATTCCTTTAACTTCGCATGCTTCCTCAATTGGATAATCATCCAATATGATGTTGTTGGCATCATCTTTCTGGTTGTTCATGGTGCGTTTATGATTCTGATATTGATATGATATGAACGGAAGTAAGAGCCGAGCGCAGGTGTGGCTTTGCAAAGAGCCAGGAAGCCTACGACCAAGCCGTCAAGGATTGTCCACTGATCCGACGTGTATAGTCTTTACAGCCGGTCTCGCGTTGGATACACATACCATATCATGCATTTATAGATTTATAGCACACATATACGTATATATATATATATATTTCATGTAACTATATGAATGTAATACATTGTAATACCACATTAATACCACATAATCAGATCATCTACATATTACATATGATTCATATGATCATATATGATCATATATGTACGTGCATCTTTTATGACGCACACACACACATCATGCACTTGAGCTGAACTTCGCCCCAGGACCTGGGAGATGCCTTGGCCAAAGCGGAGGCGCTCCTGGAAAAGCAGCGCTACGTTTGCAAGCGATTCAGCTATATGGACCCACATGTTGAATCCCTGGTGGGACAAAAAATCAGGTTGAAACAGTTGAAACATGTTGAAACCTTCAACATCCTTCAACCAATTGGGTGAAATACCATGGTTTCTGGTAAAATTTAACATACACCTTAATTTACACCGAACCACCGAGCATCACCGAGCCATGGTGAAATCTGGCACTGAGCTACCATATGCTACCATCCATGTTTGGGTAGTATAGTATATATATAGACGTGTCCAGACCAATAATAAACCCTTCAAACTTTCGGAATTTCCTTTGGAATTCATATCATTTCAATTCATTTCATATCTCCGACATTCTCCGATGAAGGACCTGAGACTCTTCATGACCTTAGTGCGTTTCGATGCCGTGTACGTGGTGTACTTCAAGACCAATGTGGGCACCATCGAGATGAATTATCCAAATTTGTTGGAGTACTGTAAGGACATCTACCAGTTCCCAGGCATGGCCAAGGCGAGGCTGCTAAAAATTGCCACTCCAATAGGGAATTTCATGGATATATAAAGGGATATATAGGGAATGGTGGTGATTCGCCAGGCTTAGGGGTGCCATGGTGCCTGATTTTCACTGATTTTCAGACAGCTCCTAGTGTCACATGAACACATGAACAGATGCGAGCTCCGGATTTGAATGACTTTGAATGGTTGCCGATCTTTTGTGAGGCGATCAACATGCGGCACATCAAAATGCACTACTTCACATCACACCCGGATCTCAACAAGTTCGCAGTGATCCCCCGTGGCCGAGATGTGGACTACGCAGCTGATCACAAGCGAGCAAAGCTTTCGGCTTAGCAAAGCTAAGCAGAGAGCACACTGCAGATGACTTGAAAATCTTGAAACATGACATTGCTTTTGAACTTTGCAATGTCGAACATATCTATTTTGACCTGTCTTGGTCAGTGATTGCAGATATTGCATGATATTGCAGGAAGCATGCCAAGAATTGCAACAAAATGTCCATTGGTATCTATTAGTATCTATTAGTAGTCTATTAGTAATCTATTAGTAGTCTATTAGTAGTCTATTAGTAGTCTATTAGTCATCGGTCAAATTCTAGATGCTTCATGCTTCCAAGCTGGCCATTTTGCATCATGCTGGGAAGCCTTGGATACATGATGGGCTTCCTGGCGATTGCATCCTGAGACATTCAGTCTCTCCTGGCGTCAGTGTTCGCAGCTTGCGATCGTTGCCAAAAAAGACTGAAGAGAGATCCATGGCACTCGCACCATCCTTGCTCTCCTATTCGTATTGATGTGTATGTATATAATATTATGTTATGTTATAATAGATATTTTATATGGATTATATTATATTATATCACGAAAGGTAGCTCCAGAGGGGCTACCTTGAGTTTTACTTTACGAAGTAAAGGGGAGGGCGGCCAGCCCCGTTACCTGATTCTTCAGGAGATTGCTAGTCATTTTAGTACCCCC
>Ga0126342_10006367_pt1 | contig 20912 bp, 34 predicted proteins | sample Cyp1metagenome_FD_92528 | JGI IMG/M metagenome (GOLD analysis project Ga0126342, IMG submission 92528) | Coral microbial communities from Lord Howe Island, Old Settlement Bay, Australia - Cyphastrea 1 metagenome | ecosystem: Host-associated > Invertebrates > Cnidaria > Coral ...
GAATGCCACCCACTATGGCCGGTCCAGAACAAACACATGTCTCCTGGGACCATATCCATAGCACTGCTCATCAGCCACAAGGCTCGATTTTTTTGGGTTTCCCAATGAGCACAAGGCCACACTCAAAAAATTGGCAAGCCGCGCGGGTTCCAACTTGTGCGTACTGCCTCCCAGTCTTCAGCGGGAGCTGAAACCAAATAGTTCCAGGGGAATTCTTTGGTCTCCTACCTGCGTCCCTTTTCTTCGCCAGTCAAACCTGTGGCCGTGCAGCTTGCAAGGCCCAGTGGTCTTTGTGCTGCCAAAGTCTGCGCAAACCCGCAATCAGCCAACCCCATTGACTCAGGGATAACTCACTGAATGTCATCAACACCATGACAGCGACTTTTAAATAATCAGAATCGCAACACTATGACGGCGCAGAGCCTTGTGGGTGTCCATTGCGAATCCAAACATGTTGCATGCAACCATGCCAATCAAATTGCATGGAGCCGTGATTCTTGGACCAAGATTCTTCCTGTGTATCAAATCTATTGAGCCGTTTGAGCTTGCATGCGACCAGGTTCTTTCGGCTCCTTCAAAGAAGTTTCTCCCTTTGCACTACTTCATAGAAAATCAGTGGCATGTGTTTTTCTTCTCAATGGGAGAATGCTTTCCCTTCCAAGAGTTTACAGCAAATCATAAAAGCAGTGGGAAGCAGACCGCTGAGATCCCCAGAGCGCAGTATGCAGTCGGCCAGCCGCAGGCTTGGGGCTGCGGTGTATTCGGGCTCTGTTGGAGGCCTTTCTCTTGGCTGTAGAGTTGGTTTGCCACGCAAGCTTCAGTTGACAGAGATAGTATTGAAGCCAAAACTTTACCATTCACAACTACTTGCGGATCAAGTCTTGATGAATCCTGCTGGCTATATAAATGAGTCAATGAGATTTGGCCCCCACATACTGCCAAAATAAGAATTTGGGAAATGCAGATCAAGTTTGTCGTTGCCCTTCAACCAGCCTTGAATATTGAGCATACTTGGCACTGACCGTCGTCAAGGTGCTCTCCTGCGAGAGAAGCTCACACCCTCGGCGCGAGCGTGCGAGCTGGGGCGGAAACAAGCAGGAGCCCACCAAAAACTCGACTGCTTGACTATTCATAGACTATTCTTGACGATTTAGCAATCTGATGCAGTATGCAGAATTCAATCTGGTGAAGTGGTGCGTCATTCACAATCTGCGTCATTTCCAACCGAATATTGCGAGGCTGAATGCAGCAGAGCCGATCAAACGGCAAATTGACTGACGTTTCATGCAGGAACAGCTGATTGAGGCATCGAACCTAGGCCTTGGCCTGAGCTTTGCTATATAATTCTTTCCAGGGACCAGTGCCAACAATTCCATCGCTTCCATGAACATTTTCCTCTGCATTCTTTGGGGCATGGACGGGTTGCACTGAACCAAGGACCGCCAATCCCTCATGACACTATGGCCACATCCATGCCAGCCGGCAAACTGAGTGGGAATTGACAGTCTACAAGCAAACTGTACCAATTATCCAGGAGGAAAGAAAGGGTGGTAAACACCACGCACTGAGGAAACCCCTTCCCCCTTCTCAATCCTTTTCGACTGGTCCAGAGTCGGGCGACGAGCTTCAAAACATCAACTAATACCTTGGGATGCTGAATAACCGGAACAAACACTGATCCAACATCAAAAAGCTGCTCCACCACCTGTAAGGTTAAATGGGACCCGCTAACATTACATTGCGCTTGAATCATGCACACTGGCTGCATCTTTTGCAGTTTGAAGCTTCCAAACACTGGGTGGCCGAATTTGGAGCAAGTGCTCCATTTGAGAGAAAAAAACGCGGTGCTTGGTGGCGTCTCGTGCCAGAGATGCGCCCAGAAATATGAAAGAAAACAGAGCCATGGCTGTGGGATTTCAGCCGTAGCCAAGACATGGAAGAACAAAGCCATGGTAGGTTCGCACATTTTCTCCTGCCATGCCTGTCTCGGAACTGTGTCTTCACCACGTTTTGTATCGGATCATTCTGTTTCAGTGGCATCTGGCAATTGCATGACTCAAATATGTTCTTCAATCTGGACAATTGCATAAAATGCAACTAACCACAGCTTCATAAGGCACTGCGATGACTTTCTATAGTGTTTACTCACTTTGATAAACTTTACCATGGCGTGCCTTTGGGCCAACTACACAAGCCACCCTGTTGCACCAGGCAGGTGGATGGTGCCCTGAAAATGATCAAGGTTGGACACGAACCCTGGCTGATGGCAAAATGGGCGCAACTGACACCCATTGACCCATGCAACACCGGTAGCTTGGAATTTGAAGTATTGCTTGAGCAGATTTGAGCAGGTGCAATGACAACGAATGAATGATCTGGGCAGCAGTCTGTTTGTCCAAAAACCACCCCGTGTAGACATCGTCATAGCGAACACAAGAAAATGTACAAATTTCGACGATTTTTGAGGCAAGAAAAAGGACATACCCACAGATATGTTCTGTTCATATCTGTTCATCGCATTGCATTGCTGCGAATTCCTAAGCCCCATCTGTACTGCTGTCATGTCTGTCTCGGCAAAATGCGAGATGAACTCCAAAGTCACTCCAAACCCAATCCCCATCAAAGCAGCCGTTGTGACTATGGGGTTGTCAGATCCATACTAAAAGGAAAAGGGTTGAAATGGTAAAGCAGGAACACCACTCTTGACTTGACACCTCCGACTTCATGTTACCAAAATGCAGTTGTTTCAAGTTGTTTCGGTGTATTGCATTCCCAATAAAATTCAAAAGGTAATGACTGGCAAAAAAGCCTCTTGCTGCTCCTATGCATCATATTTTGCCTCCCCTAAGTTACTTTTTTCCCTTGGTGCCTCAGAGCAATGATCCATGATACCCACCTGTTAAACCTTCGGCATTAGAGAAATAGTGGAAATTATCATATTTCATCTCTCATCACTCCAAAACAAATCCCAGCCATTCACTAAATTCGAGAACTAAAATGGAATAGACTGATTCTCAATGTCGACAAACAATCTTCAAATCTTTCTACAGCACTCCACAGCTTGGGCTGCTTAAGGGCCCTGTTTTCAGCACAGAGCCAGGTGGCATATCTTTCTACCACCAGGCGTCACCTCAGGCAGCCCAAGTCAAGAATGGGAAATCCTAACGCTTTTAAAGCCGAAAGTCTGTTTCACTGAGCACCAGATAAACACAAAGGTCGAACTCATTCAAAATCACCGGGTTCCAGACTGATGTTCTGTGACAGGAATGCCGCAACACTTTAAGGATTGCCTATGGCGAAACGGCACATGTCTACCACTGCCAGAAGCTTGCCACAAAGCGGTGTTTCAGGACTGTTGTCGCACCAAAGCATCTGGGGTTAGGTCTCAATGTCAAGATACACACAGCAGCAGCCGGGCCTTCGGTCCTGATGTTCATTGGCAAACGCTCATACAATGAAGCATTGATCACCTCAACCGTGTAGCAAGGGGTGTATAATGTTCACCAAGCACTAGCCCTAGCAAAGCTCCGCAAAGACATGGCAACAATTGAAAACATCCGAACAGGTGGATATCAACTGCAGCACACTGCCACCAGATTCGATCTGGCCAAGGACCAGGATCCAGACTGGTAGAAACGTGCATTTGGTTTACCTGTGGCAAGGGCCGACAAGAGTCTGCCAGCAAATTCTTCTGAAAGATTGGCTGAAACTTTGGTGTTCCCTTTGCTGGCAAAGGGGTCTCCTATCTAATCTAACTAATGTTGAGAGTTGAGATGGATCAGCCAAAATCATAACAAAAACCTCGAAAGTGGTGGATCTTTTAGCTTCAAAATCAGTTCATTTCTAAATATTCATTATATAAATGAACACTCTGGCCCGTGCACACAGTTTCTCTGTTTCAAACCAAAATCTCGACTTGCCTGATGATGCATCCTCTTCTGACATGTCGACTCCATATCCAAGAATCACTTAAGTTTTACACTGGCTAATTCGGTCAACAACTCTAGCTATGCGTTTTGCGAATCGCATGCACGGCCTCCATAGGATGGTGCCACAGTCCACATTGGCGGCGCAACTGCTGGTGCCACGAAGGTCGGACTAGAAAATGTCGGCATCGCGGGTGGCGCCATGGTTGGTGTCAGCAGTGGCGCTGCACGAATGGCCTGTGCCACCATGGCTGCCACTGCGGGTGCCACTGTGGCAACTTCCGGAATTTGGGCAATCAGCTCCCCCAGCCGCAACTGGGAGGGGTGAAATGCGGCAGGGTCCGGCAATGGTCGCAGCGGCGGAGTGCCTAAAGGCAATTTCGCCCCAAACCAATCTGGGGCGAAGGTCGGGAACGGGCTCATTGTCCCGTGTTTCACACCTGGCCAGGCTGAGAAATCAATGTCGCAGTTCCACGATCGTTGCGGTGGTAGGTGTCTCGGGAACCAAAAGATATGATACTGATACTGCTTGACTACAAGGTAGCGTCATGTCAGGGTCAAATAGCATGCTTTGAGGCTTAGGACTGGTCGAAGAAGTACTTTGAATTTTGTGATGTCAAACTTCACAAAATTCATCACTTGGAAGTTTTGCATTCATTCCAGTTCTCACAACCAGTAGACCGTGATGGGATTTTTGCGCCGAACCGCTGGCCTTCGAACGTCCTGACGTCGTCCATTTTTGAATCAAGGCCAAGACCTTGGTTCGGGCGACGCACAGCTCAAGATCAAGCTCGGTGCTGCAAACATCATATGAACAACCCATCTGGATTTTTGCAGAAATTCTCCGCAAACAAATTATACATACATGTTGAGTCAATGTTGAGGGCACTACATGTAATTAGTATGTGTATATATATATATATAAGTATAAGTTGCAGTCACGCCATTTTGTTTCTGCCTCATTTGGTTGTCCATCTGCTGCAGCCCAGTATTGTTGGCCAAAAGCAGCTGTGAATCCACCCAAAGCACAGACAGCGCAAGGGCGGGAAGCCATGCTGGGACGGGGGAGCTTGAGGGCATCACCATGTTGATCCTGCACTTGAAGTCAAGTTGCAGTCACGCCATTTTGCTTCTGCACAAAAGGTCGAATGGTAAGCCAATCTCGCCAAGCAGTTGGCTGAATCTCCTCCTCAGAGTCGCTGACGAAAATGGCCAGAGCTTCTTATCCCTGGGATATGCAGCATAGGTCGCCTCGAGCAAGCTGACGATGTCTGGAGGATCTATGCGAGCAGCCTGATGGCGGGCTGCCCGCCGCCGTGTTTTGGGCATGCCTATGCGTAGCAGTGCAAATGGTGTACCTGGAGCTGCATCTCCTGGTAGGATCAAGTCGCGTCTGGATGCCATAAGCGATTCTTCAATCCTAAGCAGTCCACTCCATGTCATTGCCAGCATCGACGCAACCAAAGGCCATCCCCAGAGAAGGGAGACCGGCCAGAAGCACCGACGAAGGTAAGGCAGGATGGTGTTGGAGCCAAGCAAAAGCTAAATCCCACGCCATACTCAGATGCTTGTTCAAAGCAGGGCGCGCGGTAGCTACCGCGTTGATTGTCTCTGCATAGCGTCCATACGCTCTCCCAGACAAAAACATCTGCTGTCCATAGGCTACCAACCATTTGCAAACTTCCTCTGGGTCCAAAGGCTTCGCAGTCAAGATGGGCCCCAAGAGAAAACCATGCTCAAGCAACATCCATGCCGCAAAATCCTCCAGAAGCTTGTTTCTGGCATCCAGCATAGATTTCCGCACTACCCGCGTAGGGACAATCCCTTCCGGGTTCCTGTAAGCAGCTCTTCGCTTGTCAGCGGCAGTCATAGGCTCCATGGCGCGAACAAGGACAGGCCTACCGAAAGTCCAACGCTCGGGGGCAATGGCTGACAAACAGAGGACACGGAACACCAGACAAACAGGACGACCAAGCCAGACACAGGAGGGGCAAGGACGAGATGAAAGCCCAAGGAAAGTCCACAAAATCCAGAAGGCTAGGACTGCCCAGAGAGATGCAAGGGATAAAGTCCAAAGGCTGCGGAAAATCCACTGAAGGATACAAAGGATGGCCGCCCACAAAATCCAGAGGGCAAATCCAAGGCCGCTTGCAATCAAATGAAAGGCCGCCTCATAAGTCCAGGAGGCAAGTCCAAGGCCGTGGCTCAATGGAACGGACGGAAAGGCTGGGCAAACAGTAAGTCCAAAACAGGCTGGTATCCAACCCTTCTCAAAAATCCAAATCCCAAAGATACCTTTCTGCAGGCTATGCTGTATTGGGCCCCTACCGCAAACCGCATCTTCGAGGTAAAACCAAAACTTCAACAGTCCTGGATCGTCAGCATCATCAGAGGCTGCAGCTCGACCAAAAGGAAAACGAGAATCATGAGCCGAGTCCAGTTCGCCGCAACCTCTGAGAGGCCTTTGAAGTGCAACTTCTGAAGCTCACGCAGGGAAAACCACTCAGAGATACAAAAGCCACCAGCATCCCTGATTGCCACATCTCGCGTAGGGTCATCAGCAATGTTCAGTCGAGTGGGAGCAAAATTCCAACCAATGTAGATGTCACTGCAGATCTGAAGTGCGGCAGATGATTTGCAGCTTCTTTGCAAGCCCCAAGAGGTTGACCGACCCTTTGCTAGTGCACCTTTTGCAACTCTGGAGTCAACTAAAAGGTTCACCCTGACCGCAGAAAAACGGAAAGCAACATCCTTGACAATCTCAAGAGCGGCGTTGGATTCAAGCACGTTGCTATGGCTCTTTCTTTTCCAGTGCCACACCTTTCGCACTCGCCACTGTCTGGTGGTCAGGATGTCATTGGTCACAACGCTTTCAAAGCCAGAGGCGTCAAGATCCTCATCGACGATCCTCAGGCGGCGCAGAGCATACCAAAAATGGAGCGCAATATGCTTTGCCAAGTCCAAGGTGTAGACAGCAGAAGCCTTCGTGTACTTGCCCTCAATTCCAATGTGAGAGTGGCCACCAGGGCAGCGGCCCTCAAACTTCGCAGCATCAAGCATGTAGAGAAGGAACCGAAACTCTTTCCGATGAGGTGAGCCAAATTGGCAAGAGGCAACTATGGATTCTTCAAAACCCAACTCCAGCAATGCCTTCCAAGCTCTAAGCCAAGCCATCTTTGAGAGTCGTGGCTGCTCTTTCCCGCAAGGTCTGTGGTGTCTTCGGCCGTGACGCAAAAGAAGAAAAGAGCGAAAAGCCAGTAGGTTTCCTCGCTTTGTGCGGGGGTCCCCTGGTTCAAATCGATTTGGCTCTGCATAGGGCCTCGACGCTGGATAGGCTGCAGCTGAAAATGTAGTGCATGGAGGCTCAGTCAGGAAGGAGCCAAAACGCCCACTCTCAATCATGTGAAAGCAATACTGAGAAGCATCCAAGTCCAAAGGAGGGGCAACCACGAGCCCCAGGTCTTGAGCTGCCGCAGAAACTCTGCCGGACCCCCCATAGATTTCAACGAAGTCATGCCTCAGCAGAAGTGGCAGGCCAGGGGATGAATGTCCATGATACGCAGGCGCTGACAAATCATCAAGCAGTTCCTCACCAATCGCTGCCAGCAAATCACGTGGGGCTGCAATCAAACTTTGAATACGCTCCCTTCTTGTCACTTCCAAGCCACAGGGCCTCAGAGACCTTCTCAGGGATGGACGAGACAGCAACAGGGCCCTTAATTTGCTAAGGAGGCATCCGAGGCAAAGACCTAAGGGCAGTAGTCAACCGCAATGTTTTACTGCACAAACGCTGGAAATCAAAAATGCAATATCGAACATGGTAAAAGCCAAGGTCAGCAGTCATTGGCTCAGCAAGCGAAAGCCGCAAAACTGCATTGGATTCACTGTTTCGAAGCCCAAGGGCTGCCATTGCTTTCTTCCGCAGCTGGTGAAATTGGGAGTCAGCAAAGACACAACCGAGTGCTCCATGAAGTGCAGCAGGCCAGAAGGCCATAGGCAAACATGCCAATTTTGGAGACAAAGGTGCCTTGGAGATCTTGAAGCGTGATCATTTCTTTTCCAATTTAGCGCCATGTGCCAGAAATATTCGAACTCTGGTATACCGGAGCCAAAGGTAAGAGATCCCCCCAGTTCAGAAACGTCGAGCAAGTTCAGTACGGCCATGACCATCACCAGGCACTCCGGGTTTCGAGGACTCCACAAAGTTGGACGATGCGGAGTCCACCCGTGGTCTTGCCACTAGGTGGAATACATTTCGAAGGTGGTCGAGGGCGTGGCCGATGCAGTCTGCAAGACCTGCAAGCGGGTGAGCGAAAGGGCAGTTGAGAGTGGAGTCAAGCTCTTCAGGCTCATCTTCCTCTACAGAGATGGAGGGCAACTTAGATCAGGAAGACCCGCTGGACGAGCCCCTCGGAGATGCTTCGTGAATTTGAGGTGTGAAAAACAGGTGCGAAGCTTCAGACTTCAGTTGTTACACATCAGCCAGTCATTGAAGTTTTCACTAGAGGGGCAAGATTGCATTGCCACGCTTTTAGCTTGCTTCAGTTGCATCATTTTTACATGAATCTTGTTGAACGGTTTTACCCGTCCGACCATGGCTCATAGCAGCATTAAGAGCCCCTGTTACGGGGAGGCTTTAACGCCAACACGTCGAGACCTTATTTCAACGTGTCAAGATCTTGGGACAAATCCTGCCACGACCTCAGTTTTCTTCTGCTTTCATGTTCACTTGCATTCAGGTACTAGATGTTGAGTGATGAGTGATTTTGACATTCCAGGCAAATGCTTGACTGAGAATGTAACATAGGTAAATTCAAAAGCCTTCAGATTTCGAGCAATGGCGGATCCACAGGCCCGTGCGGCTTGCGTTCATGCGAACGTGGATGCTGATCTTCAATATATCTGGCAAGAAGCTGGGATTGGTGAGCAGGCTCAGTATGACATGGGCCAACGCTACAGGACGGTCAAACGTTTTTCGTCCATGGCCGATGACAGAACAAGTTTGAGGACGGCCTTGCAGGATGACTTTCAGATGAGGCCGGATTCAGCACAGAACAGGGCTTCCATTGCATCAGTGGTTTCAGCGTAGGAGTCAGCAAGGTTTGCCCACGAGGAGGAGATAAAGCTTCGCCAAGAAGCAAAGGCACTGGGAGCACAAGACCTTTACCACATACGGATCGGTCAGCAATGATCCGTGCGCTGGAACAGAACCGCGGGGAGGAGCTGTCAGAGAGAGAACAGCCGTCTACAGAGTATATAGCAATGCTGTTGGAAGAAATAGAACAAGACGAACTGCAGGCCCACTCGCTGATGAAGTCACCAGCAAGAAGGAGACGCTGGGCCCACAATTGCAGTCGAGCTTGGACCAATCAGGTCGAGTCAGAATCACCAGGCAGCGACCCAAAGGAAAACTTCCGACCAACACGGAAGAATTGAGGGCCAAGCTCAGGCTCGAAGCACATGCTTGGTTGATGGTGGCCTCCAAGATGCGAAACAAGGTCTATTTGAGGAACTTGGAACAGAGGCATTTCGACCAGTACGTCGACTTTCTCCTGGCTGGTGTAGTGCTCACGTTCGTGCAGATCAAGGGGGCCAAAGAGGACAGCAGAAGGAGCTCAGTTCTAACCGAAGGAGGCTGATGAATGAGCTTGTTCTTTCCTTCTTTCTCAGCAGCTGATGCAAGGGCAAACATGTCATCAATCAGCGCCATCAGGCACCTCCGAAACATCAAAGCTTAAGTCCAATTTCCTCCAAGACGGCAGTATTTCGGGGTGATCATTTGGGTGTCGAATTTGCTCTTCAAGCGCATGAGTCAGTGCTGATCTATGGTGGCCTTCTCAACCCTGCCCATCGACTGCTAGGGCATTCCATTTTCCCTGCTGGTGGTTGCGTTGAGGGCTTGATCATTGATGACTACTTTGCTATTGGCGTTGAGGAAGTTGGCAATCTTCCCATCAACTCTTTTGCGTCAAGAGCCTTGGCAGCTGCACGGCAGATCTATGACCATCATGACCTTCCTGGATCTCCTGAGAAAGACATTGATAGCCAGAGCACCTTCAAAGCCGCTGGAGCTGAGGTTGTGTCTTCCCAGCGTGCTGTCAAGCTTGGATTGTCGACTGTTGGTGCACCACTTGCAAAGCGTCTAGGTTTGTCAATGTTGAATTTGAGGGTGGCCAGATTTTCCTCTACAACTGCGAAGCCACCAACAACCTCCCTGTTCTTCTTGAGCTTCTTGGATTCTGCTTCTCTCAGTTTTGCAGGGTCAAGAGCGGCACATCCAGAGAGCTCCTCCTGGGTGAACGCAAAAGGCAGCATGTTGGTGTGAGCACGCTCATCAGAGACGGCAGCCTGGTGATAGTAATCACGTCTGTCCGTGACACTAGCAATCAACTGCTCTTTGAATCTCCTCACCCGCAAATTGCACAACAGAAAACCAAGGCAAAAAAGTTGATGGCCCATCAATGCTGCGCTCCCTTGCATTCGGCAGTCTGCGGTCACCACTCTGGCGGTCAAGGTCAGCAGATTTGTACGCATTGAATACTCGAGAGAAATGCCCAGGAAGAATGGGGCCACGGTAGCACCTCAACAGGCCACGGGCATCCCACAACTTACAAAGCTGCCCTGTTCTCATGCACAAAGGAAGGGAGGTCTGAGCTATGCAGTTCTTGTCCATGCAAAAGAAAACGAGGCTCAACAAACGGCAACCAAAAAGGTCCATCCAGGTGCTTTGCCATGGGCCATTTTCCATCGCCTACCAACTTCAGTCTTGACGGATCCAGGCTTCGATAATGGGAAAGCTGAGGATACTTTGATGCTGGCAGCAGGTCAAGGTCATCTGAAAATGGCATAGGTTTGTGAGCAACATCGTTTTCCGATTTGATCTCATTGCGCTCAAGGCAAGCTGAAAGAGCGCTGCACCTAATTCAGGACCGGAGCGACCAGGCACCACTGGGAAGGGCTGATCTGAATCTCCACACACAGACAAGAGAGACCTGAGGCGCTGAAAACATCTTTGGTGCCAAGCATTTGGTCTCCTCCCAAGCTCGCTCAAAGTAGGGTGCCTTCCAAGGTAGAGGAAGTTCAGGCAGTAAGTCCAAACATGAAGCACCCGCTGCATGGCAAGTCGATGCAGCCTCTTTCGAGAGAGCCCACTATGCCGAAAACATCCAGGATGAGGGGCAGGAAGTGGAAAAGGTCGTGGAAGGCAAAGAGGATCCATGCCGTGAAGCAGAAAACGATCTGACCAAGTGCCATGAAAAAGCTGTGCGGCACCTGGCTATCCATCCAGGCAAACAAACGGCCCAAGTCAAAAAGTCGGCAGTCTGGTCAAGCGGGCTTGGCTCCTGTCCCACATCTGTACCGCCAGCTGCACGTTGCTGAGAGTCCATGGTTGCGGCAGGCCCCCTTTAAAGCTTTGGCGCTTCTGATGAAGCTTCTGAAGTGCCCTTTCCTCTGCCGCCGGTAAGCTCCAGATGCTTCGACGCAATCACCTCCATCTCTTTCCAGGAAGGCCAGGGAGCAGGTCACCCACCGCTGATCCGCCAGCGGCGCAAAACTCCTGGACCTGCTGGTGCTGGAGAGCTGGCGATTCTGAAATATGGAACTGGGCGGGTCCTCCTGCAGTGTGAGCAGCGTTGCAAGGTCCATGCGCCCGCCATCGAGGCATGACTGTTCGATGGCCGCGGCAAGTACTCCCAAGGCATCTCTCGCCGCTGCCTCCATCAAAAAGTCGAAGACCGTCATGACTTGATGCTGCAAGATCCCCAGCTCCCGCTGCCTCCCATAGCCACCAAAACGTTCCAGGTACTTCAAGCCTGATATCCCCCTCTGCATGAGGATACGGGGCGCCAGCTCCACACTGCTTGTAGGGGCCATGCGACGAGCCCATCTGATGAAGAACTGCTGTGAAGAATGTTCCCCGATGCATGGCCAACTCGTTCTGCAACTTGGCCCCGCCCGCTGCTCCCCTGGTTCCAGTGGTGCTGATGCCCGCCAACTCGGTCATTGAATCCCCATGTTGGGCAGCAATTTGCGCAGCCAGAGATGTCAAAGCTTTGGATTGTTCGAGCACAGCCGGGCAAGTGAGGAATCGGCGTTCTGGGGAGGATGTGGCCAAAGGGTCCAGCTCCTCGGCCTCCAGGCCTCGTAGCTCTGCAGGCTTCATGTCGCTCTCCAAGGCTTGAGTGCGTGGAGGCTCGCCAACTGCTTTGGCCAGGCTTGACAACTGTGCAGGTTTGGGCAAGTCCAGGGCCCTGCCAAGAGGCTGTGAGGCAATGGTAGATGCTGATGGGTATATGGGACCACCTTTGGCCTTTGACTCCACCGCAATCTGTCTTTGCGCCAAGGCGTCCATCTGCTGGGAGAGCTTTGGCAGAAAGTCCATGACCGTCTTGAGCTCTGCAGCCAGTGAAGCTCTGGCATGGCGCTTTGGTTTTCCATTTTTGCGGAAGCGTAGCCCTTCTGGCATGAGACTTTGCTTGAGGCGCCACAAGAGTCTCCGGCTCGTCCTCGAACCCCTCTGTGCGAGCAGAATGCCATTCCCTCGCCTCATAAGCGCCAGCGCCATTGTCTCTGCTTCTCCATCTTCCAAGTCTCCAAGGGGCCAAGAGAGAAGGTAGGTCTCTATGCCCTCGGATGCGGCCACAACCAGACTGGCCATGTCCAAGAAGCCATCCATGGTGTCCATCTCTAAGCCAAGATGTCGTACTCAAAGATGCTGGCACCTGCAAGGTAGATCTTTGCCTCCTGCTCCGAGGGGAATGCGTGAGAGATTGAATTGGAAGAAGCAAGCTCTCCGACCACTCCCCAGTAGGACTTCGCTGACTTGAAGATGGTTGGAAGACGCAATCCGTCTGCACGGACCACCACGTAGTACCTGGGATGTAGGTCAAGCTGAGGAGAACGGCAAGGAGTAACCACACGCCCTTCCACCACCGCTTGGGCTCACTGACCGGCACGCCAGGCTCGCTTTGCTCGCTCAACCCCGGATGTTGCAGATCCAGAAAGCTTCCCGGCCTGCTTTGACAAGTAGAGGGGGCAATCCGCGAAAGAGGCAATGATCTGGTCCCTCGATTCCAAAGTCCTGGAAGGAGCAGCCACGTAGCCAGCGTCAGACACCAGCTCAAAAGAACACTGAGAAGATCCCCTGCCAGCAGCAGTTGAGCCAGGAGCAGTGATGGATCTGATGAAGTCTGTGGCCTGGTCGAGGGGGCCCTTGACAGAAATCTGCAGGTCGCCCAATTTGCAGGAAGGTTCAATGTCACCTCCGCCGTCGGGCCGATGTCCCATCAAGATACTCGGTCAAGGCCGAGTATCTGGCAGACCTAGGGGCAGAACCCTGAGGAAGGATTCGGCACAGAGAGCAGGAGGTGGCCAAATCGAGTCCAAAGAGTCCAGGTAGCCAAAAGGGCAGAGGAGGCACCAAGGGCAAATCCAAGGATCAAGACAAGGCTGAAGGTAGCAAAGGAAGGCTGGAAGCAGTACAAGGGGCAGCCCCAACCGAAAAGATTTGTCCCTGCGCCCTCCAAACCAAGCTGGACCAAGGGGACGAGACCTTGAACCATGGAGCTTGAGGGCATCACCATGTTGATCCTGCACTTGAAGTCATATGGTACAGGCCTGAAGCCCCACCACCCCCGTCATGGTCATGGTTCCAGTCCTGGTCATGGACTGCTCTCCCCGTCTCCGCTGTGGGAATGGGGGGGTCTCTTGGTCATCATCTATATTTGTATCTTTGTATCTTTGTATCTGTGTATGTTTGTATGTACGTACGTAGGTGTGTGTGTGTATGTGTGTAAACATGTTAGTATGTTAGCACGCTAGTATGTATGTATGTTCTCCCGGCCCCTGTGGAAATGGGGGTGGTCTCTTTGTCATCATCTATTTTTGTTTTTATGTATCTATCTATGTATCTATCTATGTATCTGTGTATGTATGTATGTATGTATGTATGTACGTGTGTATGTATGTATGTATGTACGTACGTACGTACGTACGTATGTATGTATGTATGTATGTATGTATGATGGTACGTTAGTACGTTAGTATAGGTTTGTATGTATGTATGTATGTATGTATGTATGATGGTACGTTAGTACGTTAGTATAGGTTTGTATGTATGTATGTACGTACATACGTATGTATGTTCTCCCGGGCCCCCCTGTCGAAATGGTGGTGGTCTCTTGGTCATCATGTATTTTTGTTTCTATGTATCTATGTATCTATGCTGTAACTATGTGTCTATGTATCTATGTATGTATGTATGCATGCATGCATGCATGTGTGTACGTACGTACGTACGTACGTACGTATGTATGTATGTATGTATGTATGTATATATGTATTTATAAATTGAAATGTAAGTGTGTATATATATATATATATGAATATGGCTGGATGGATGGATGGATGGATGGATGCACGTACGTATGTATGTATGTATTTATATATTGAAATGTAAGTGTGTGTGTGTATATATATATGAATATGGCTGGATGGATGGATGGATGGATGGATGGATGGATGGATGTATGTTACATTGTGCGATCCTCTCTCGTGCTTGCACAGATTTTGGACGCTACGTTGCAGAAGATCTCTCGTACACTAGACAGTTGATGTTACGTTACAAGACCTTCTGTTGTACACGCGCAGGCAGTTGATGCAACGTTAAAAGAAGTTATAAGGTCTTCTCTCCTACTTCCATAGACGCGTGATGTTACGTTACAAGAACTTCTCTTGTACTTGCACAGACAGTTGATGTTACGTTGCAAGACCTTCTATTGTACATGCGCAGACACTTGATGGTCTCTGAAAGGATCTTCTCTCGTACCTGCACAGACACTTAGTCCTACATTAATAGATCTTCTCTTGTACTTGCACAGACACTTGACGAAGTTAATTGTAGGATCTTCTCTTGTACTTGCACACTTGCACAGACGCTTCTACATTAAAAGATCTTCCCTCGTACTTGCACAGACACTTGATGCTACGTTACAGGATGCGACGTGCTGGGCTCGGCCTGGGGGACCATACCATTGGGGGGTGAGGTAGCAATCCCCTGCCTGTATTAAGGGAGCCCTAGATCTACGATAAGTTGTTAGAACGCTTGTGGTCAACGCGGCGGCACGCTACACCCTATTTTCCTGCTATGCGAGCAAGTCTTGAGCCACGGAGTGGCGCAGTGGTAAATATATGAATTAAGGTGAACATGTCACATGGTATGCACCCTGTCATGCATTGTGTAGACATGTCCCCAAAACTAGGTTACAAAACAGACACAAATTTTCTTCGTGTCGTAACATGCAGCAAAACTTTTAGACACGCATAGGAAACGCCCAGCTTATGCTCTGCAGTGAAACGTGTCCGAAGACAAAAATGAAGATGCTGCTTCAGGCCATAATATCGACTCGTTCTTTTCTGATAATATCAAACTGAAATCAATTCATGCCAGTTTTCGGCTAGTTTCAAAGTCCCATTGTAAAAGTATAGCCGTACAGCCATAATTCATTCTGACGGCGTTGCCATGACGGCTGGTGAAAGTATATGGAATGATCAGGAGATTGAGGAACAAGGTCGAGCCATGTTCCGTCTCGGTTCTGAATCCATCTGTCAAACGGGACTTGGTATCCCGGCATGTATTCTACAGCACTGTTGTTTGGATTCTGTCAAAATTACGGCGGCTGAAAATAACCTCGACCGGAATTTCGGTTCGTAGGTGGAGCTGGATTAGGTTGCCACGCTCCTGAGTGAAGCCATTGCACGCCTGTTTGTCTTCTCGGTGGCGGTGCCGGTGGTTCAGGCACATCAGGCACGTCTCGGCGCGATTGCCGGCCAGTGTTTGTCCAAAAAGCTCCCTGAGTTGACCGGCTATCGGTTCGACTCCGGGTTCGGCGTCTTGGAGGAGTCTCCGAGCGCTGTCTTCTCTCCTCGATCACGTTCACGCCAGGGAGGCGTGCTACCGCGACGGTATCCAGAGCTTCGAGCTGGTCCTGATGTACGTCTATATAGGTGTAGGAAACCGAGGTGGTTGTCTGGGAGAGGAGCGATCTCGGCCGGGATTTCGGCTCGCAGATCTTTCTCTGCTCTGATGTCGAGTATCCATATTTCGGAATGTCTCGACGCAAAGGTGGAACTCTGTCGCGTTTTTCCTTCTGGACTTCTTTGTGGTCCTGTCTGTTCTGCATATACGCGACATTCTTTTCTTGCCACTTTTCTCGGCGCCGTGATTCGGCTTTGTGAGACCTGATGCGCAAATTTTTCATAACACGCATATTGGCAAACGTCATGAAAGGCGAGTGCCACGCGGCATCATTTTAGGCTAAGCCGAGGTCATAAGTCAATAAATGTTTCGGCTGTTCCACATCTGTCAAAATAATCTCCGTGTCATAAGCAGACCCTACCATGCCATCCGCAGATGCGGATTCCTGGCGGCTTCGGTCGAGAGAAATCACCGTCTGCTTTCCATAACAGAGGCTGATCAAGGAGTCACATTCTGCTTCCAGGTGGCCTTCTATAGATCGGATATATTCGCTGGCCTGGGTAGATGACACAATATTATATGTTATGCGATTCAAGGCACTACGATGCATGTTAATTTTGCCAAGAAATCGCTCGAGGAGATCAACCATGATGCAGCTCCGGAAATCGGAGTGCTCATCTTTCGTGAAATTCCTCTGAGCAAACTAGAAAATCCACCTGGTGCTCCAAACAAGTTGCAATGAATTGAAGCCATCTTTCGCAACATTCAGAATAGGCATTTGTCCACGCATAAGATGAAAGGTGGAAGACGGCTACCCATGTTTCGGCTAAGCCAAGACGATGAACGTCGTAATTGTCTGCGCCGGTTGTCGGCTTAAGCAGAGTACCACATAGGCCATCAATTTCAGAAATACAATTTTCAGGATCGTCCAAAAAGTGGAGGCGATTGGAGCCGGATGCGGCTTGACTGCGGCGTCCATATTGGGTGACATGGTAGATAGCATTTCTGTCCGGGTGCCGGATGTCGGATCAACCATCTCGCCGGATGTGACGCGACCATATGCCAATCGAAAAATTATACAACCATGCAAAATCCAAAATCTATTTTTCTCGGACTTGTTTTCGGTTTCACGTTGGTGCTGTGTCAAGAGCTCTACGAAAGTTCCCACTTCGTGGGTGCCGCGAACAAAAATTGCTAATGATGGAGCCGTAATTTCGGCGTTTAACATCATGCCTACCATCGCATTGTCTTTGGCTATATTTCTGTGGGCGGCAATGCCGCCGTGGTCATCGGTCGCTTCGCATACGGCCACTATGTGGGCACCGTTCCTGAATACTAAGTGCGGAAGCCGATATACGGCTGACGGTTGATTCTTCCTAAGTTGAGAGTTAAACTTCCAACGTGATATTGGTCTTTTTGACCATCATCGATATTGTCCGGATTTCGGGTCATGCCAGTCCTAAGGACACTTTTGCCCAAAAGGCAGGATCTGTAGATCTCGAGGAGTCCATAATATAGTATTCCTCATCAGTGAGATCATCACGTTGGCAATCAGGCATGATCGAAGGCCTCCATATGGGGAGAGGAGCTGTGCGATCCTGTGCCTTAAGAAAATGTTCTTCTAAGTCTAGAGTTGGAACACGCCGGTTATCGGCTGGTTCATCGATAAACTCTGCAAAAGGAAAATCTTCAATACCATGTTGGATAAAATATTGAAAATGTGTATTGCCAACTTCTGTTCCCCTTCTCAATTTTTCAACAATGTCCATGTATGCATCTCTTCGGTGCTGAGTCTGTTCTTTCCCGTCGGCACCGAAATATGCGGCTTGTCCGATTACATGGTCAATAAGTTCGCCGATGTCAAAAGGGGAATCTCTGGATCCGATGCTGTCGGGCATGACTTGTTCTCTAAGTTCGGAGGGGTAATTAACAATATGGTGGTCACATGCCTCGCCCTCAGATCGGCAGTTTAGGCAATAAGCGAAACCACAAGGATGGCACCAATACATGGCATCTGTAGACCCGCACTTGTCAACGTTTCGACATTCGAGAGTGCCCTCGGATCGTCGAAACCACTGTATGGTCGCAAATTCGTGTGCAAACTGGGAATATACCTTGCGTGCTGCCTCAGCGTCCTTCAATAGATCTTTGGCACGCTGGAAGGTTTCCCGTTTAGGTGTTGGTGCTCTAACATTCTGCTTCACGCGTTCCTTGGTCGCCGGTTTATCGGCTGGTTTGGATGCGGATGCACTGGAAGCAGAGGCGGAGCTCTCTGGGATATCGGATTTCTTCCGCCAGGTTTCGCCCTTTTTAGGCATGGCCTTTGATTCAATTGGCCGGACCGGTTTTGCCATATGGGAAGAAGATTCACTGTCAGAAAATGAGATCTCAATTCTCTTACTTCCCGTGGCTTCTCTCTTTTTATTCTCTTTTCTGGTTTCGGTCCGGACTTCTGTTCTCATGCCTTCCTTAAATCGCGCTGAGATCGTTTGCCGGATTTCGGCGACTCGATCATCCTCTCGTGTCTTTGGTGGACCTCTAGACCGATCGTTTGGTGTGGGTCCTTGTCGGGTCGGCCTGGCCGGTGCGGCGCGTGTCGATTTGAAGCTGGCGATGAAGTTACCAATGATGGTTTCATCAAAGAGTTTGGAAGTTACATGGTGAACATAATCTGTTCATATCTTTTCTCGTCCAAACAACTCCATCCGCTTCATTCTGATTCCTTTGTTCCAAGTAAAGCTGGTGATTCGCGATATGTATCGACAGAACCACTGAACATCTCCAGAAAGTCGATCTTACCTACAGTGGTCGGTTCCCAGACATACTGGCCATACTGGATGCCTTCAGGTCCTATCAATGAGGCATCGTGTTGCATGATTGTATTGGCAAAGTCATCAGTTCTGCAGGTTGCCTTCGAAGTCGTTGTGCAGGCATCTGTGGCCGCATTGGCGGCACATTTCGGTCCAGTAATACACCTAGTCTCCAGGAAGGAAGGGTCCATCACTGAGCTGGAGTCTACTTGCAATGTCTCTTCGAAGGTCATCAGATTGTTTTGCCTCAAGAAACTTTCGCATCGCCAGTGACCTTAGCGCTTCAATCTGTCTCTCAGGAGCAGGGGCCTCAGTAGTGAGCTGCACAGGATTCATGAGTTCAATCGCCGTAAGATCGGCAGGTCTCCTTCCAAATGCTAATTCAATCCTCCGTGTGTGACCATGGTATTCCTTGAGATACATGCTTGTCTCAACAACTGTTTGTAGGTGATATTGGCAAGCAATGGATCATCCTTCAAGGAAATAAGCATCAGTGAGACCTGTTTCTTAAACATGTGGATGCCTGCTTCAGCTCTGTTTGGCCATGGAGTACCTGGTCCAAGAGAGATAGGCCGAATGTTATGCCTGCTGTAATAGTCCTCCATTTCTGTGCCCATAAAAGCTTGATCTGCAACAATGTATTTGGGATTCAACTGATACGTTTCGAAGTACCCTTCAAGATGAGAGATCGTCACAGTATCTGACCTATTTTGGACAACATAGGCAGTAGTCAGAGAAGTTGCACCATCATAAAGAAGTAGGAATTGAAGCTTGGACTGAGGGTTGATTGAAACTTCTCCATGGTCGATGAAGGTTAGTTCACCAAAAACTTCACTTCGAATTCCAGATATCTTAGCTCTTGAGGGTGCAATCTCAGACTTAGAACATGTGTCACAAGATTAGGTGATCTGATCATGTTTGTCATAAATTTCCTTAGGCAACTTCAGAGCGGATGTTCTTCTCTTGCATTGTTCGGTTGACAGTGATATATAGTGCTTCAAGTGAAGTTTCAATAGTTCAGTTGGTGATTGAAGCTTATCATGAATTCTCTGAAGTGCAAGTGGCAATGTTCCCTTAGGTGACGGTTCTTTCTTCTCTTCAATCTTAACATCAACCTTTGGTTCCAGTTTTTTTCTGCTTCTTCATCCAATTGAGGTTCCCGACGTCGTGGGACTCCGTCCTTGGAACCGGAACTTGGTCCAGATGCCACCATCGGCTCATCATCAGGATACAAAGGTTGACTCGGTACCTCTTATTTAGTATCAGGCGAAATTGGTTTCTTAACATTCTTCTTGGGAACGGCTTTGGCCGGTTTCGGCTCTTGTGCCGGTTCATGTACTGGCTTTATATATTTCTTGCAGCCTTCCTTGTTTGTGTGTGGATGATGTTTACCGTTACATGCTGGACATGTAATTTCTTCTGGCTGAAAGATGTACATCGGTTTCCAACTTGAAGTTGCAAGAGCCATAATGTCGAGAACTGGATGATTGGATGTCATGACCGCGAGGGCGGTGCGTTGCATTCCGAGAAGTGGACAAGTAAGAAACTCTCCTACAGGAGTATGTTCAATGTTCATTCGGAGGTTCCGCATGTGTTCAACTGAAAAGAGGATAGGAACCTTACCTTTGTCGAGAATGTCAACGCAGGTAGTAATCAACCAGTGTGTGCGTGATCATTGCGGACATGAATCACAAGTCTCTCCTTGACAGTGGATTGTTCTCCGTTTGCAAATGAAAATTTACTTGAACATGGTTGTTTTGAAAACCAGATGTGATCACGCTTGGGCTGTTGTTGACATGCTTGAACAAGACGATCTATTGCAAAGCGGGATCCCATAGCTCTGGTACAACCTGAGTCAAGAATCACATAAGTCGGATGAGAACTAAGATCCACGTACTCACAAAGGAGTGCTTGTTGGGCACCATGATCATAATTCAATTATACACACTCTTCCGTGATATCGGATTTGAGCGGGCAAGTGTGCTGTTCGTTTTGATGCATGTCACCGGAATCGTTTGCGATGCTCTCTTCAGCAAATCGGATGCTCTGAATTGAGTTCCTGTTCAAACCTGAAAAGCACTGATACAGCAGAGACACGAACAAAAACATGTAAGAAATGAGTGACATAAGCGCGTGTCCGAAATATCGGAACAAGCAAATGGCCGAAAAACACAACCGGTTGTTTTGGTCCGTCTGTCC
>Ga0126342_10006368_pt1 | contig 20910 bp, 23 predicted proteins | sample Cyp1metagenome_FD_92528 | JGI IMG/M metagenome (GOLD analysis project Ga0126342, IMG submission 92528) | Coral microbial communities from Lord Howe Island, Old Settlement Bay, Australia - Cyphastrea 1 metagenome | ecosystem: Host-associated > Invertebrates > Cnidaria > Coral ...
CAATGTCTTATCACAGGAAAAGTCCAAACACAGGGGCATTGCGGCCGTCAATTTCGAATGGCAAATGGGACAATGTCTTATTCCCTGGCGCGCTCCCCCTTGCGTCTGCCGGGGTCGGCGGATATGACTGAGTGGAAATATATGCTTTGATAATGTTTGATATTTCACTACACTATTTTTATGATAACTATATCAGGTTGATTAAACAAAAACAACATATCATCTTAAAATGACACTCGACATCTTCACATTTCTGAGCCAAGGCCACGCGCAATGGCCTCTACAAGGGTCACTTCTACTCGCTGCTGCAGGCTTGATTTTTTTTTGGATTTCCCCTAATGGACGGCCATCGAAGTCATTGGGAAATTGAAGCTTTAAGCCACATTTTTATACATTTGCAGGGTCTTCTTCTGGTTTTGGAGGTCTTTTCTGATCTCAGCGACCTGTTTTGATTCTTGGCATAGCCGATTCTTGGAGCAGCCGACATATTGATGGAGGAGTTGATGTTTTCGGGAAAACAATTGGGCTTGTAATGACTGGCTCCAGCAGGAGGTGCAGCAATGGTTGTTGCCACTGATTTGAAAGAACATTGCCTTAGCATCGGCATCGACTGTAGCCCTGATCTTGGAATTAGATTTAATCAGATGAAGGGAAAATTCGCAGGATATGTTTTTTCGTATTTCCCCAATAGTGATAGCTTGGGGTTGTGAATTCGATAGGTGGACGGGCGCCTTAGCTGGTTCCCAGCTGCCGGCCTTTTTCGCGGGGTGTCGTGCTGTCTCGGTGGTGTGTGTAAAACCGCCTGTGTTTAAAAGCGGCTGTGTGTAAAAGTGTCTGTGTTAGATGTCCATCTTACATTTTCTCCATTTTTTCTTTTGTCCCTCATCCTCTTTCTACCGCCCTGTCTCCTTCATACAGCTTCTCCCTTCATTTTTAGCTTCTTGCTTTCGTTCTGTATCAATACAAATGTTTAAATGCGTCTCATCATTGTCCATCTTAATATCTTACCTTTTTCATCTTTCTGACAATCAGTTGCTACATTTTCCATCGTTATAATTGCTTTTTCTTATCTACTTGAAATATAGTTATTACATGTTATTACATACTTATTCATGTTATTACATACTTATTACATTGTGTGTTTTTTCATCGTAAAAACCTCATATTCGCCTGAGTAACTAAGCTCCTCTACGCTCTTGGGCCATTGGGTGGCTGGTGGTCCACACTTTTCTCCTTTTGGTGGGTGCCTGATGTCTGCCGGTCTGTTGGTGGTCTCATTGTGGTCTCATTGTGGCCTCTTGGTGGTCTCTTGGTGCTCGTGAAGTTTTGCTATTGGGGTTTAGGGTTTAGGGTTAATTCATGATAAAACGCATTGAACAAAAACCATGGTTTCTGGGTAAACAAACTCCCTTCAACGTGCCCAATCATCTGAATTTTCATCGCCAGATCAGCCAGGCCCGAGAGGAAAAACTGGAGGATGGAAGCAGTGTGAGTTTGGTCGTGTGACCCAGGGGCCACATCTGCCTGGGAGCCTTGGGAATATTTGGGTTTTTTTCAACCGTGGAGTTTCACAAGCCATGTGCAATGCTCAAAATTTGGGTAGGTTTAGATTACCCAGTTCTTGAAAAAGATGATCATTTCCTAGGGATTTATGTAGCCATGGTGGCCATGGATTTCCAGTATGATCAGTATGGGATGACCCTGCCCCCAAAAAATCATCACATACCATCTAACTTGACCATGGCGCACATAATAATCATGATAGTTTCAACATGTTTCAACTAGATGCGGGAATTTTCCACTTGCACCTCACGTTTTTGCTAAAGGTCAAGGATCATCCGCATCCAAGGGCGAGAAGTGTCACCATGGACCATGGACGACTTTTGCACAAGTGATAGATTGCGCCGGTTAAATTTCAGTTGCGATCAACACCCCTTCATCACTGGTTTAGCCTCTCGTTAGCAACATTCTGCGGACAGTTGGTTTTCCAGAAACTTCCAGAGTCAGTGGTGGCTTCCAGTCAGAGGGAGTCACCCATGACATCGCAGGAATCCGACCAGTCATCAACGAAAGTTGGTCCTTTTACCGAAACTGTTCTGGTAGCAACAGGTTAAACTGGGCACAAGGAGCAACCAATCCTAGTGCGGCAGCGGTAAATGGATCCTATCCACTTAGAATTGCCAATCGGGCTTCCAACCCCATTTGACAAAACTATGGAGGTATACTGCAATCCATGCAAAAACCTTCTATGTATTTGTATATGTATCCATGAAATCATATATTCAGATAACTTATCCGATTTATCCATGTCCCAAACTAAGGGTGACAGGGTGACGACTGAGGTAATGCTGCGGAATCCCTGGGGCCAGAAGGAGTGGACGGGGGACTATAGCGACTCCAGCGATAGGTGAGGGATTTGGTTGGGCCTGCAGGTGGGCGTCTTTGGGCACTGGAAAAAGCTTGGAATATTCAGAGGACTCCTCTGATTCAGATCATCGATGATCAGAAAATGTGGTAAAAACTGAACGTTATCAACTCAGGAAATTTTACTCAGGAAATTTTACTCAGTAAAATTACTGAAATCTGATTGAACGTTATCAACTCGTTGTTGATTTTCAACTGGATCCGGCTGGACTTAAATCCCCCACCGGTGGAGAAAATCCACCACCATGACCGTTCAGTGCTTTTAATGCATGGGAAACTTCAAGGATTTGGACATTTGGGAAACTGAACATGAATATCAATGAAAATTTAAAATAATTTATGAACATATCAATGAATATCATGTAATCCAGGTGCTCTCATTCACAATGATTCACAGTAGGATTTTTTTTTTCAGAACACAGTAGGATTCAGTTTTTCTCACCTTCTAACAGCACGGTTGAGGTTAATCACATTTAATAAGCCATCAATAGGATCGCAGTCATGGAATGAAAACCAAGAAACACCCAGCCGCCGGCCGCGAAAGGTGGGATCAAAACCCCAAGTTGAAGGCGCTGCTTCACTCGAACAGTGCGAGCCCCACTACTGGTGTTGTTGTGACTAGGGTCAATATATATAAATATATATACGTATATGTAAATGTATATGTATAGGTATATGTATATGTATATGTGTATAAACATGTAGACATATATATATATATGCATACATATACAGATTCACCACTTCAGTTGTGCATCAACGCCCAGGATCCGATGGAATTTTTTGGATGTCGCTGAAGGACTGGGCTGCAATGCTTCCTGGTGCTGGCCGTTGTTTTTGGGGTCGATCTGCCTAGCCTCAAAGAATAGTCCTATTATAGGAATGCATAGGTTTTTTGTGACATGGTTGAAATCCATTTTATAAACATCGCTAAGGCCAGCTTTGTGGCATGGTTGAAACAAGTGTAGCGACCATTTTTTTGGAGGAGCTGCAATGATGGGTTCACCTGTTGAAATGGGGGATAGAAAAAAGGTAGATTTCTTCAAGCTACGAAGATCTAAACGAAGTGAGAAGGTTGTGATCGCCAGGGTTTCAGGCAACTGAACCATATGTATATGTATGTATATGTAATTATATATATATATTATGTATATGTATATATTGTATATGTATATGTATATATGTATTATATAATATACATCACATCAAGGCCAACTGTCTTGTTCGCTTTAATCCCATTTTGGTGTCACATTGTTCAAGCGGGCCCCCCTTAAGATCCTTCCTGACCCGACCGAGGTTCAGCTTGGTCTTTCTGTGTCCTTCCTGCGTCAGCCCTGTGTTGGCAGCAGATCTCAGTGGTCACTCGGACGACGGCGGATTGAACCATCGGGAAATGCAACCATTAAGCAATGGGATATGTATGTATATAAGTATATAAGTATATACATACACATATATATATATATATATACATACTGCATATATATATACATACTGTACATATATATATATATATATACATACTGTGTATATATATATATGGGTTTGTCCAAAAATGGGGGATGACCAGTATATGGCAATTTGGATGAAGAACGTTCTGATCAAGCGGAAGATTTTGCGGCACCCCAAAAATTCAGACAAAGCCACTTGGCCAAGCAATGTTGTGGGCCTGAAACTTCGCCTCCGGTAATTTAACGGACCATCACCACTTCGATGGGCAGATCATCTAGAAAAGGGCCATGGTTTCCATGGCTATGTGAAATTGGCGAAGTGATCTGTTGAGACCATCAGATTACCTGGATGGCAAGAGTGGTCTATACTATAGGTATGACAACTCAAACATAGAGTACCAGTGGGTCCACAAAACTGGTCATTTTTAGGTATCAAAACGATCAAGCAATCCACTTTTGGCGGGTATATGATTTTGAGCCAGTCCCATATTTCTGTCAAAAGCATGCTCTTTTTTTGGCAGACTCAAATGGATCATGCCCGGATCAGCTGATCCGTCGAGCCAGAATAGATGGATTCGTTTTATCGATCAACTTTATGCATCTGCAGGGCACACACCTGAAATTCAAAATGCACACCGAACTGGGCCATGACAGTCAAAACATCGAAATCGCAAGTTCCAAGTTCCAAGCTCTTTATGTTCAACTTGTTGTTTTTCCAACGTCTTAGGGGCCTTGAAATTCACGTTGACATCTCAGGTGACTTGGAAGAAAAGGAAGACACCGAGGATGATGCGGTTGCCTTTCCTGAGTACTTCAGTGGCAGTTGAGATTGGGCTGTGTGGACTGGGATGGATGAAGTTTGGGTGAGAAGAGAACATGGGATCATCCTGGGAATCATGATGATCATAAGATGATCACAAGATGATCATAAGATGATTAAGATGATACCCTCTGGTTATTTATACCCATATTTATACCCATATTCAGTTCGATGATTTATGATGATTTACCAATTTTACTTCAGTGATGAATATTTTTTTATGCAGATCATATGAGACGATCATTTTCAAGGCATCCCGTGCCGCACTCCAATCGGTCCCCGCCTCAGGTGATGCACCCGCCAAAGCTGCGGGGCCTTTCCAGCGGAAAAAACTGTGGGAGACCGGTGGAGCTGTCGGCGGCGTTCCAGTTTCAATGGGAAAATCATCGTAAAATCATCATTTTTAATAGCTATGTTAAATTACCAGGGAGTACAGATTGATTGAATTGATTGATGTTGAAATTTTTACTGGTTCCAGCTTCAACAGAAATCAACTTTAAAACATGGTGGGAGAAGCCAAGTTGAGGGCAAGTGAATGTTGAGACCAAGATTTCAAGAATTGCCTGTTTGAAACCTGGTCTTTTTAATCGCAGTATCATGGCGCCCTTGGAAAACCTGGGCCAGGTGAAGTTCGTGAAAGAAGATGTGGAGAAGGCCCTGGAAGAAGTTTTGGGATTCAATGGGTAAACCTTGGATGGGCACTTTAATAGATAGTTTATAATGTGAGTAATCTCAACAATAATAAACCATCACCAATAGAGATTTATTGTTGGGTATAGCCCAAATGACTTTGATAAGCAGTTGAGTCTTTTTAGCATAAGTGGGGAATACTAGAATGATGGGGACATATATCAGTATATGTGCTAAAGCAATTCAAAAAATGGATGATGAACAGGGGTACCCCCATGGATTGGAAACCTCCATTTTGGATCCACAGCAACCACAGAAAGGAACGACACTGTGACACCAGTGAAAACCAAATTCGAAGCAACGAAAAGCCATAGCTAATTAAATGTGCCCGGTAAATATATCAGATCCAGGCTTTTTTTTTTTGAAACCACGGATCAGTTAGGTTTGAAGATGAATTTCCCACTGGAAACTTCTCTGTTTTGGGGTCCGCTTCTTCCAGTGAAACACGGTTGGATTTGCAAACTATCTTCCGAAGCAAACATCTCCGAAGCGAAAATCATAGGATTTGAAGACTCTAAACCTGAACCCCGAAGCCTTTTTTTTTCTCCATGAAATGAACTATGGAAACCCAAAAAAATATCAACACGGCCTCCAAAACCATCGCTGTTGAAAATCCCTGCTGGTCTATTTCTCCAGGATACATCACGAATCACGAATCACTGGCGAGGGTCTTCCATGCATATGGGTTGGTCCAAACAAAATAAAAAAAACCCACATTTCCAATGGCTATGATTGAAAATCCCATTAACATCCGTAAAATCACCATTAAAATCCCCATTAAAATATTAAAATCCATTAGAAAACCATCATTTTTCCTGTGAGAATGGCCAACCACTGGGGGGTGATTGACCCCATTTTCAGGTCATGATGGAGCTCCCGGACTATAACTTCTATGAGTTCAAAGAGCCGCTTGATGCGCATTTCGCGCTTGAAGAATGGGAAGATAGCTATAAACAAAATTCATCCCGGCCATGGGAGCCTTCGAATTCCGCAACATCTACCGGAAAAAGAATTGGAAGACTGTTTTTCATGGTGCACAAGGTTGCTATATGTTGCTATTAATATGGCCGATTTCCAAGGGATGGAAGGGGCCATCATGGTGTCCCCGTGTCCCCCCAGCGGCACTTGGTGATGTGTTGACCAAGCCCCTGAGGTCCGTGCCAAATCCTTATCAAGGTGCGACGACCCGGCCACGGTGTAGAGGTGGAACCAACAAAGTCGTGGAGTTCTAACCTTAGGCACCCACCAGGGGCATCAGGGTAACCATGATAGGCGAAACGCGGACACAGGTTTTTCTACTTGAGTGTATTTCATACTAGGTGTCTTTCCATGTTTTTTCCGCAGCTTGGGGAGCCACAAAATCAACGAACTTATTTTCTACTTGAGCTTTCCATAACCTGGAAGACGCAGCACCGCTGTGATACACACATGAACGCCTCTGGAAGGCAGTGAACGCACGTTGTGTGAACCCATGGCAAATCAAAGCAAACAACGACCCAGGGAGGAGTCGAACCTCCACGATCCGTGTTTGTCAAGCATGTGCTGCTCCAGAGGAGCGGACAGCTCGCAAAGACGACGCCTCATCCAGATGGCAACTGGGTCTTGCCAACCTAAGAATTCGGTGTGTGTTCACTTTGTGCAGGCGGCCTGGCAGGGGCGCAACCCCAAAACGGGTTCAGAACTTGTGCCGTAATGAGGCGGGTCCATGCAGATGTCTCAGCGATCAGCGAGCAAAACGCCACTGATTCCTGTTGTTGCAGGAGTCATCTACAACCATTGTTTCATCTCTGCCCCTGGACTTTATTTACCAGCTGATCCACCACCATTGGTGAATCCCATCCTGGGGATGATCCCCAACTCAATGAGCTCATCATATCATCCCATGGGGCCAAACAAAGCTCCGCGGTTGTTGCTCCTGTGGAATGGAAACCGCCACCATTTGCTTGACATACCCTCTGGTAATTTAACATAGCTACGGAAAATCACCATTTTTAATGGGAAAATCCACTATAAATGGTCATTTTCAATAGCTATGTTAAATTACCAGAGGGTAAGGCTTCAAAAGAAAAAGAAAAGACACAAAAAAATCGATCATAGTTTCCCATGAAAAACATATCCCAATTTGCTGCAGATTCATATCCCCAGTGTGACGCAGAACCATATCTCCGGACTCTGCCTGCGGCAGGTACCACCTTGGACCGGAGCATCTTGTTGGACCCTCCTGCACCGGCCCTGGTGGCACCCAAGTACGAGTTCTCCAAGCTGGAGAACGGCCCGAGGTCCCAGAAAAAATTAGCAATGGACCCAGCAGAAAGCTACCCTCTGGTTATGTCGGAAGAGCTATTGAAAATGGCCATAGAAATAGTGGATTTACCTATGATAAATGGTGATTTTCCATAGTTATGTTAAATTACCAGAGGGTATCATTTTTACTAGTTAGATTCCAAGTAAACTTCAGAGGGGTGTGAATATGATTGAATATGTGTCAATGATTTTTTTTTCCAGTATCTATTCACAGGGAAAAATCCATAGATCTTCTCGATTTTTTTGTTCGACTGTCCCTTAAATTGATTCATCCTCAATCTAGTGGAAAACCCTGCACTTCATGGTCAACCCCCCCGGGGTTGCCGGTCAGTACTGTGCCCAAAATCGACTCAGCTACTGCTCAGTACTGTGCACTTGGGGGTGGTTTCAAACATGACTTTTATTTTCCATGTCATATATGGCATAATCCTTCCCATTGACGAACTCATATTTTTCAAGATGGTTGTTGCACCACCAACCAGGTTATAATGTGTTATAATGTGGTAGACCCAATAATAAACCACCCCTAAAGTAACCACTTGTATGGGTGGTAGTGTTTGCATCCCCAGTCATGGTAGGTTTATGGCAGCCATTCCTTGGTGATCAGGCATTAAGATTGCCTCAGTAGACAAGCAGGGCCTCACTGCACGTCTGGGTGGGGTTGCCTACTGCACTGCTTGGGTGACAGTCACTTGGGGTGGCAATGGATGGGATATTTCGAAAAGATCTGGGTTTTCCAACCAATAGGGTTGCTCCGTTGCTCCGATTTCAAATGATCGCCACTTTTTGGGGTGTAAATGTAGAGTTTCATCTCTTTCTTTACCCAATGTACCCGCCAAACCTGGGCTGTTTGGAGCACCCCTGCTGAGGCCTCTATGTGCATGCGGGCGCGCGGTTCGAAGGCTCAGCCAACTTGGGTGTGGCCCACATGACGGCCTTGATGGGCTTCCGTTCCACCGCGCATCTCAGCCACTTGAGGCGTTGCGGGGGATTGCGGGGAGAGAAGTCACTTTGAAGACGTTTTTAGCATTAGTTTTAAGATGTTTAAAACCCTACCTTGAAAGAACACTTGAGAGTTTCGGCTCGGCTGTCAATGCAACGGTTGCCCCTGCCTGTTCAAGCAACACATTCGTGCGAACGTGATTGATCAAGTAGAGGATTTGGGCCACAGTTGTCCTGAAGCAAGTCCTTACATCTCAAGCTTTATAATGGTGACAGTGTTCACCAGTGACTTGGATGTCTTCATGGTTGATTATTGATTTGTTCTGAATTCTCCCAAACATCATGTCCTTCATTTCCAACTTGCCGTGTACCCTCTGGTAAACTAACATAGCGAACTGGAAACTCACCATCTTTAAGTTCGGTAAATCAACTATGTGTATGTGCCATGGCTTCAATAGCTATATGTTAGTCATTACCAGAGGGTAGATGGATAACTCTTGGTTTTCAAATCACCCCATGAACTATAGTTATAGTGATATCTACCATAAACCATCGTTCTTTCGCCACTTTTCCAAGTTTTCTAAGGCAACTTAGAGCGCTATCTAGTGATGTTAGTTTACCAGAGTGTAAACCATAGATTTTCCCGTGAAATCTGGGGTTTTCCATGGGTTTTCCATAGATTTTCCATGGTTTTCCATAGATTTTCCATGGTTTTCCATGGTTATCCATTGAAAGCTACCCCCCCGTTGCTCCGTTGCCACCGCGTCAGGACGGTGAAGACCTTGGAACAGATGGGCGCCGATCAAAGCGCCTCAGCCAAAGCGGGGCGCGAAGAGATCCTGTATCAGGTGGGGGGATTTTCCATGATTTTCCCATGGGAGGACGGATAGAGATATTATATTATATACATATATGTGTGTGTATATATATGTAATTGTATAATATTGTATAACATATTGTACATACATATACACATGTGAATATGTGTATGTATATATATATATATGTATGTATACGTGGATGCGCGTTTTTGTGTTTAATGGACCTGTTTGGTGACGGCTGTGGATGCGGTTTTTAGATCTCGGGATCTGGATGACGTGTCCCAAATATTGTTGGATTTGTTCGTATTTGGGACACAACGTTAACAATACCATCTGGTTATTTAACATAGCCATGGAAAATCACCATTTTTAATAGGTAAACCATCTATAAATGGGCCATTTTCCATGGCTATGTTAAATTACCAGAGGGTATATCTTTAGCAATGTTGTTGGATTTGGGACAAATCAACTCATATTTTAAAAGCAGACGTGTCTCGATATGTCCCAAATCCAACAACCTCAAGGAAATAGGTAGAAATTTAGCAATCAAATAATCATAGAATTGGATGATGGGAAAATTTACAGGAAACCACTATATTTGATGGTAAAAACCATGGTTTCCTGTAGATTTTCCCTTAAACCAATCCATTGAAATAAGAATTTCCAGCGAATCTGACATTGATCGAATTTTCTCTTAACTGATCTTTCGGGACGCCGTCCAGCCAGGTGGATGTGCAAAGAAAGCTGCTGCCCTATGTGGTGCCGTTGATGGTGGGCAACGTGCTCTTCCCTCGCTTTCTGTCCTGGCCCCAGTGGATCTTTCCACAGATAGACGGGATATAGCATCATGTGAAATAGATATAAAATAGATATAAATATAGTAGAGAATATATGGGAATATGATTTCTATATATTTCTATCTGATTTCCAACATATTATGAATCCCTCTAGAGCCTCTACCTCTGAAGTCAGAGAACATATGTGTCTTTTTATCATTTCCGAGAACTTTCAGAAAGCGTTTTACCGCTGAAGACACGCCGGGCGATGGCTCGATTTTTTCACATCTCCAAGTTGGAGACCTTTTGGAAACCACTAAAACATCCATCTACAGTTATGGCCATGGCTATTAGTATCTATTAGTTATAACTGGTTATTTCTATGGGATAAAAAACATTCTACAAATGGGCTTTTGTTAGTACTTATAACTGGTATTTCGGGCCATAACTGTAGATGACTGTATCCATTTCCATGCTACGCGCCATGAAACATGGCCCACACTGGGAAGGACATCCCCCGTGGCCGTAAAACCATGGAGCTTTCGCTGCAAAAAAATATCCATCGAATGGTGGATTTTCCGGCTGGTAAACTGACATAACTATGGAAAAACACCATTTTTCAATGGGAAAACTCACTATAAATGGCCATTTTCAATAGCTATGTTAAATTACCAGAGGGTATATCATAGGCACGTGACATCCAGAAGGGGAAATTGCTTTCTTTACCATGTTTCACCTCTGAAAATATACACGGAATAAAACCCCACTTGTACGCTTGGTGTTGGGAGAAACTCTGAAGGAGGAAATTCTGGCAGGGAATCCTATTCTGGTCCAAACATCTTTCATAACTGCATCATTTTTTGGATATGCCCATTTTAGGACCCATCTACCATCTAGGGAGGGTTGGATGTTTTATGATGACCCCATGTCTGACCTTGGCCCCAGCTGAACTGCAAGGTGGTGCCATCATAGACCCAACAGTGAACCTACTGAACTAAACCAAACAGGATTGGAACCACCACCATTGTATACCCAAATATATCACCATTTTTCCTAGTTAAGTGCATGTTCTACACATTTTTCCATACTAAGATTAGCATTCTGGTACTCTCGCCGTCCTTGAGGCCTTGGGAAGTGAAGTCTGCACATGGCGACGTGAAGACCGACAAGGAGGCGCGCGACCGACTCGCCGCTTTTGGATGTCTTCAGCATATATAAGGCTTATATAAGAGAATATCCCCACAAAATATGGTCTTATATGGTACAGTAGCTCCATTTGAGGATCCTGAATTTCCCATTCAATCCTGCTGCAGGGGATTCTCAAGAACCCTGACACCATGGTGAGTGAACTTCTGCACAAGGTGCATCTGGCTTTCTGCGCTCTTGCGCTCTTTGGGGTGGTAGTGGAGTCAAAACACGTTTTGGTTGGGCTTCATGATCGGTCCATCGGTCCCAGGCCCAGGTGAAATTTCAACACCACCTGAGTAAGGTTCAAAACCCCTGTTGGTTGATTAGTACTGGTTTGTATATGTGATGATACATACTGTCTGGTATGTAGAATGTAGGGGATCATCATCATCATCATCATCATCATCCTCATCCTCATCCTCATCCTCATCCTCATCCTCATCCTCATCCATGTTGGAGTCCTGATTCACCGGCTGGTCGGCGAGACTATCATACCATCAGGGCTACAGAACTGCATTTAGCCATGTGGCGATCGGGACAGTTTTCGAGAAGCTGTTGGAAGGATTTCTAGGGAATAATATGATGGTTCCATGGGGACCTAAATGGTAATTATTGGGAAGAACCGTTTGTCAGTGGTGATTAATGATGATCTAAGCAAGGATTTATAAATCACCATAGATCAAAACTAGCTAAACTCCTCACAAGTGTGACCTTGGCTGCCAGGCAGCTTACTGCAATAACACCTTGGGCAGAAGCCCTCTCATGAGCGAGAGGCCTGGTTGGCCAGGATTCGTGGACGAAGTTGAGAGGAATGTGGTGAGTTTTGTTTGATCCGAAGAAAGGCAAGTCGGCTATCTCAGTACTTGGGACTACAGAGTATACATAGGTCCACTTCTCTTCGCAGCAGAGTCTAAAAGTTCATGATTCCTGATTCTTTTGGGACACATTGGATTTTGGCTGACTCCTCTCAGTATTTATACAGGCGATTCTGACTCCTCCTAGCACACCCCTCCGACAATACTACTGTGTGTCTTCTCAAGTTCTGCTGTGACATCTACAATTCAAAATATAGGGAAACCGCCAAACCATAGCTTCGATACATATGGATGTTCCACAGTACAACAAGCAATATGTTATAGAGTCAGAGAAAGATGGAACAAGATGCAACAGAACATATTTAATTTCATTTTCCTTTCAATCCTTGTAAAGTACAGCAAGAGAGTCTGAAACCCTCATACATATTCTCACGAAACCCTGAAACCGATGACATTGCAGTTAAACTTGCTCATTTCTACATTTTCAACATGCCTGGCACATGCCAGGAAAAATGCTGGACTACATGTATACATGTATACATATATATATATACATATGCGTTGTGGAAGGGTTTATAAGCCATTATAATCATAGATGGGTCGTGGAGTTATGGTCAGCACCAATAAACCCAACATTGCTTTCATGAACTTCGCAAGCCAAGGAACACTCTGTTCATTCTTAGGATCTTCACCGAGGTTACAAGATTTTCGATCTACAACCACACATAGTCCAATCATACATAATATATATATATATAATTGTATATATATATATGTATAAAACCAGTAGTGACAGTGAACTGCTATTGTTGGCTTCACAAAAAACCATCCCATCGACCCCATCATCCCAGTCGGACCCGACTTCGGTTTGCGGAACGGTTTCCATGGAGGTCGATGGCGTATTTCACCCCAGAGACGGTGCGCGGTTATTTGTTGGATCACTTTGCGCCGGAGCGGATGGTCTTCGTGGGCGTGAACGTGGCGCACGCCGAGCTGACCAAGTGGGTCATGCGTGGCTGGGCTTGGTTTGGGGAGGATGGGGTGAAGGTGGGGAACAACTTTGTTAAGTTGGCTCAGTTCACTAGATTAATCAGGGTTTATAGTAGTTATAACATGTTACGACTATAGGTAATAGGATTTACAAATCAAACTACAACCGGGGGGCCAACGAGGTTGGGGTGGGGTTGGAACTTTTTGAGAACTTGTTTTCATCCACTATTAAGTGCCCCTTGGCGCATGTTGGAAGATGTTGAAACCGCTTAGTAATCATAAAAATTAGCTTAGTTGAATCAATCGGTGAATGTGCTTTTCATCAACTGAGGGCGATGTTTTTGGGATGTTGGAACTGTCCAAGGATCCTTCGCAGACTACAATGCCATCCCTCTGAAGAAGCGAGAAGAAGTGAAGGTGCGATGGAGGGTGACGGAATGATCCTGGAAGTCCATTCTTCATAGCTGGCCTACCAACATTACATGACCCATAAGCCGATTGGGCCGATTGGGGCTTAGGATCAGCTCATAAATCCTGGATCCTTTTGTCATATCGAGCAATTCAACAATGGTAGGATTTATATGGATTTCCGGATTTCATATAATCAGCTACACATGTTTTTAATTGACGCCCCAAAAAAGAGATCTAGAATAAGGCTTTGGTTGACCACAAAAAAAGTAGGATTGCCTTTTTGCATTTTTTTTTTTTAAAACTAAGCAACAGCCTCTCGTTTTGGAAGTTGCCATATCGCTGGCTTTTACTTCGCGTTGCATCAGCGAAATGAGGCCAGCTACACTGGAGGCGACATGCGCCAGGAGGGAACCTCTCCCTACTGCCACCTTGCCCTGGGGTGCGCCGAATGGATGGGAGGTGGTCCCCCTGGAGATTGCTGAAGATATGATGATATGATGAAGATGTGATCATTTTTCTGAATTCTTATGGATTTTAAGAGGGCATGTTTAATATGTTTAATAGGAGGTGTTTTGTCGACTTTGTTGTTTTTTCTTAAATTTATGTGTTGGTGGAACTGCCGGCCATCTTTCAAGCCTACCAGTTGTAGGGTAAATCATCAACAGAAGGGTGGGGTGAAATCACCCATACCCAGATTGTGAAAGACTCCATGGATTTCTCCAGGGTTTGATGATGAACTGCTGGTAACCTTGGTGCCCTACAAGGTGATGGCATAGCCCCTCATTTGGTTCATCACCTCCATAAACTACTTCGCTCTTTCCGAGTAAAGCTTAGAAACCAACTTCGTGAACATTGTTCGTGATATCTCCCAATCAAACATCCCCATGACATATCGCCATCCAAATCGTGGGTCTGGCCGGTTTTGCCAGATTGGAATCCACCGCCTTCGGGCAAGCGGAACTGGCTCCCGTGGCCCTGATCCAGGTGTGAAAATTTTTGGTGAAAAAAATCACTTTTTTTTCACCCAGAAAAAATGTCGGGATTTCATCTGACATGGGTATGGGTAAATTATAACGACCTCACTGCGACCTCACTGGAATCATGGTTAGTAAGGGAAATCATCCCCAAATGGCCTTAATTCAGGTTAGTGAAATATTATAATTTACCCAGATTCCAATGGTCCATTCTTCCCAAATGGCTTAAATGGTGGGTGATACCAGAAAAGAGATGGGAAGAGAACCAGAATTTCAACCAGAATTGCGTGCTGGTATCATGCTGGGGAGATCATCGGGAGGGAAAAATTGTGGGAATTTTGGGATACAATGGGATATGGGGATAATGAATGCCAGAGACATGGATACAACTATGTAACCAACATTATGGTCTATGGTATATGGAATTTTCTGACAATTGTCGATATCCAAAAATATGGTCATTTTTGCAGGGAGCATATGGGAAGGCGTGGTCTTATGTAATAGAAACAATTGGATTTTGGAGTACAGTACCTTATTTTCGCACATCTCTAGGAACTGGCTGAGGAATTCAATATCCAGCTAGAAACAGTTTTTTCTCCAACTCAATCGCTTGGTCTAAGGGAACATCTACAGGAAGCCATAGTTTTTACCATGAGTACTGCAAATGATTGGGCATGGCCAAGGTGTGTCCGGGTGCTGAACCAATGGATCGTCTTTCGGCTTTTCCCCTAAATTGACAAACCCATATGGCTATCTGATTGGTGGTTTGGAACATTTTTTATTTTTCCATATATTGGAAATCATCATCACAACTAACTTTCATATTTTTCAGAGGGGTAGGTCAACCACCAGCCAGCTACAAGGTGGTGCCCCCTAGATAGCTAAGTTGGTTTATAACTCCAATAACTATGGTTTATAGGTGATATATCTATAGTTAATGGGATTATAAACCAACTTATAACTGGGGGGCAGCACCTTGTATGGATAAATATAGCAAATACCCAATCATTGAAAGGAGATCTTGGGCGGTGGCACGGCTGCCTACACCGGCATCGGCTCTGGGGTGACCTCTCGGCTGTCCACCAAGGTGGGATGAAGGATGATAGGGGAGAACAATGGGATGATACTTTGACGATTGGGATTATTTATGATAATTTAATGGATGCTTGTTTATTGTTTGGGATTATTTATTGGGATTATTTGATGAATGGATGATCAAATGATGATTTAACAATGATTTAACTGGATTTTTTTTATGGTGAGTTCATTTGATTTATACTGTTTGAGTCTCCGGTTGGTGATCTTTTTTGCCTGAAACAAATCCATCCTCAAGTCAAGACGAAAACCGTGATTTGGTCACTCATTTGCGGAGTTGTCCTGTTGCAATGCCTGGTATGGGATGATGAGCGAAGCGGATTTGCTGGGTTTTCATGTCAAATTTTCCGCAGAGTATCGTCTTGTCAGACTTTAACGGAACAAAAGTCGCGATTTTTTTCAGTTTTGTTTTGAACAGAATGACCGCCAGACTTGTAGCTAAATCCTGAAATCAATCGTTTCTGTTGAAAAATTTGCCTGTTTCCACTGATTTGTCTCCGTCCGAGCAAAAAATCAGTAAATCTACTGATTTTCCAGTGATTTTCCACTGATTTCCCAGTGTTTTGCAGTTTTTTCTGCCTGAAAAAACGACCTCACCAACCGTTGCCCCACAGACAGCGCCAACTCAGTGGGACTGCTGGGATCCCCACCGCTAACATAGCTATGTCGAATGGACCATTTATAGATAATATACCATAATTAATTAATGTCAAATCAATGGTCAATTATAAGCATAATAATATCAAATATAAGCATGATATACTAATGAATAATTAATATAATTATGATTTCAATACCTATTGCAAAGGGTGGATTTTCGATCACGTTTGATTGCCGGAGGGTATATATTACAGTAATATGTATATTCCCTGTTTATTTCTTGTTGTACATCCCCAAGCCCAAACCTATCATTTTGTTGGTTTATCGACCCTAATCACCACCAAACCTGTTGTGGCTGTCTTCTTCGGCGGATCAATTGCTTTGCTGCCAGGTGGTCAAGCAGAATCCCTTCGTTGAGTCGTGCATGGCTTTCAACACTTCGTGCGCAGTCGGGGGATTGATGTGGACTTATCCCGATGTACGGCAATTTCCTGATTCGAACGGTGAACACCATGCTTTAACCTGTTGGACTGGGAATTGGAAAGGGGAAAGTGAGGTCTTAAATCATTGGAATGGGTACAGTATCCCAAAATTTTTGGAGAACATGATGGGGACATCAGCCCATGGAAGCAGTGAAACGCTGCAGGATTTCAAAGATTGACAGCCAGGAGCCACTCCCGAGCCAATGGGGGAATGGGGGCTCTTAACTAAAGGAACTCAAGGATTCATGAAATAAGGCACATGATAAAACATGATAAACCATGATAAAAGCATGATAAAACATGATAAACACATGATAGAAACATACATATTAAATTATTATATAACATGATGAACCATAATGAACATTTGATAAAACACCATATCAAAGCTGGTTGTGGCCAAGGGTTTTACCCTCAAGAGGGCTACAGTTCTTCAATTTCTTGATGTTCCGACTGGACATCTGGCCAGGTACTCAGACTCCGGTCTCTTCGGCATCTATGGCGTGGGTCAGCCTGAGAAGGTGCAAGGTTTAACTTGTCGGGTCTATCCGCCTTTCTTGGAGACTTCCGAAAGCAATACACCTTATCATTCCAAGATTAATGATATACACATATTATCACATATTCAACATAGATAGTTGGTATATGTTGGTATCATGATCATCCACTGAAAAACCACTATTACCACTATTATAACCATACTAACCCACTATTACCACTATTATAACCACTATTATAACCACTAAATTTGCTCATCATTTCACCATTTCATCCTTCCGTTTTTGAAGGCTGGTGACATGGCCATGGCAATGGCTGGAGCATTGAAGAGCACCTCCAGTGTCAGCAAGGTGCAGCCAGGGGCCGGGGCCGGGTGGTTATGGGTTGGTTGAGGATACCCGGCCTGGTAAACGTTTACAAAACTATGGAAAATCACAATTTTTAATGGGAAAATCACCATTTTTAATGGGAAAATCACCATTTTTAATGGGAAAATCCACTATAAATCACAATTGTTAATGGAAAATCACAATTTTTAATGGGAAACATCCACTATAAATCACAATTGTTAATGGAAAATCACCATTTTTAATGGGAAAATCCACTATAAATCACAATTGTTAATGGAAAACCACCATGCTATTAATGGGAAAATCCACCATTTCTATGACCATGTTCAATAGCTTTTTGTATGTTTACCAGAGGGTATTCACCACTTTGCAGATGGACAAAATCCTGCAGCCAGGGTGATGCCCCTTTGTGAGCGATTCATCGCAATTGGTTGGTGCTAGTCACTAAGTCCAATTTCACGATTAGGTTTTTGTTGGTGATATATCGAACTAGTTAATCACCAACAAATTAAAACTGATTATATGTGGGTTATATTTCACTAGTTGGTTTTAATCACTATGGTTATAAATGATTATAACCCATTTATCACTGGGGGGCGCACCACCGCACCACCGCACGTGGGATTTGACCAAACATGGGGATTTGTTCGCAGAGTGACCCGCATCAAACATGCGGATGCGGATTTTTCCATCATGGGACTTGACCACAATGGGGACCCGAGTGATGTCAATGGTTGAGTCCGGATTATAGAACTATGACATAAAAATCCATGAATTGATATCAAATTATGAAAATTGTTTAATTATATGTTGATAATCCATTTTCTATAGATAATCAATTAGCAATTGATCCATGAATCCCTACATGGACTGCATGTGGGGACGGATCAAATTCGTGGCCATCGGGATGCCCTGGCGGCTTCATATGGATCTAACCTTCAGATAGGTCTGCGGATTGACATTGGAGGTTGGTCATCCCTTTCAAATTAGTGGTGAAATGGACGGGCCCAAATGGATACCAAAGTGTCCGGGTGGATATTTGGGTTTGGGTCCAGACTTGGTACAGAAAAATGAATGGTGAAATATGGTGAATATCAACAAGTGACCACTATCATCCAATATTCGTGGTCCATTTTAGCCATTTTAGTGGCTTTGAAATCCGATCCATACCCAATTTAACGGGACCGGGACAGTGCTGCTGCTCCAGGAGGAGTTGACCAAAGCCAAAGCTATGCTGAAGGGCAAGATGTACCGACAGGCACTGCACGGGTTTCTGAGTTGGGATCTTCCCAGTTTTTTTACGACATCTTTGGAACTTGGGGGTTTGCAAGCCGCCAATTTCTAGGAAAAACTGGGTACTGTTGATCATTTCTACATCATTTCTACATCATTTCTCTGTTGAAGTCTTGAGATTGGGCCAGTTTGGGGCGTTTTTTTTTTCCTGCGAGGCGGATAAGGATAGCGAGTTGATGCAGGATATGGGCCAGCAGCTGCTGCTCACTGGAAAGTTCCATGGCTGGGAGGTCTTGGAGACCTCCCAATGATGGTCCCTGAAGCTGGGATATATGACCATCTATGACGATCTATGACGAAAAAATGTGCCAAGATGTATCAATATATATATATATGTATCATCAATAATAGTTGTGCCATACATGAAGTTAAAAAATCAAAATAGAATTCCTGGATGGATTTTTATGTGACTGATAAGAATTCCCATTGGATTCGGAATTGATGGCCCTCCACAAAAACTGTCTCGGTATCCCAATGCCACCCGGATCATCCCAGAAGGAGGTTGAGGTATTCTTTTTGCCATAACTATGACTACTATGACTATGAATTTCAAGTCTACAACAAAAAGAGATGCAGTAGGTATATTATCATGTTTTATCATGTTTTATATTTTCTGATTTTAGATACTCTTGGAGTGTAGATTCAAGACATCCCTATTTGTTGAAACACCATTTTTTGTATTGTTGTGTTGGGGGGAAATGAAGGGCTCACGCTAAATTCATGTACAGACATATGGGACTTGGCCTTTTTGTACATGAATGGCTCCTTACTTCTGCTGACGCTTCCGGTGGTGAAGTGGTTGACTTCTTCCAGTGGTTTGTACAATAAGTCGCCTCAGTCATCTCTTCACCCAATGAACAGAACACCCCCCAGAACACCTGCTTCAGTAGGAGATTTGGATGGGATTACCCTTCTCCCATTTAGAACTGTTGCAACACACCTCCAAGTTTTTCATGATATCATCATGGGAAGCCAGACTGCTGTGCTTTCTAAAGGATTGGATACACGGAGCGTAGATGATGTTTCCATAGATCATCATTGAAGATAAACCGCCGTTTCTGGTTTTGGCACATTCCATTCTTGTGAGAGTGTTCACAGGGAGAGAGGTCCGAAACAGGCCTACCTTGGAATGGGAACAAGCCACCATTTTTCTTGAATTGACCCATTGCACTCCTGGGTTTGGAACATTTGAGCCCGCATTCAGTCCCAATCTTTTTCTCCAGCATTTGATGGCCCTAGGTTGGGAGCACCGATCCCCTTTTACGAGCCAATATCAAGCTTAATCCCCATTCGATAAGTATATTTAAGGTTGGTTCCATATTCATGATATATACATATATATATACACTATAATATATATATATATAAGATAATATGGGTATAACGTGTTTCACCGCCCCCACCCAGTGTTTTCAAGTATTCTATATGCACGTTTCAGAGATGTTGTGCACGTTTCAGAGATGTTGTGCACGTGTCAGAGATGTTGTGCACGCGTTGTGCACGTTTCGCAGAAGTTGTGCACGTGTCACAGAAGTTATGCACGTTTCACAAACCCCCTAATAACGTTCGTATTCAACTGTATACACACTGAGCGCGTTCTAATCAGCAAAAGCAGTGGGGCGACCAAACACGTTCTCCCGTATAATATACATAATATATGATATATATTGTATATAATAAATATAATATATAATATATAATATATAATATCTAATATATAATATATAGATAATATATAATATATATAATATATTATATATAATATATAATATATAATATATAATATAAATAATTAATACATAATACATAATACATAATATATAATATATAATATATAATATGAATAATATACAATATATAATAAAAAATATAATATATAATATATAATATATCATACATAATACAAAATATATTTATTATAATACATAGTATATAATATATAATATATATAATCTATAATATATCATACATAATACATAAGACATA
>Ga0126342_10006369_pt1 | contig 20910 bp, 11 predicted proteins | sample Cyp1metagenome_FD_92528 | JGI IMG/M metagenome (GOLD analysis project Ga0126342, IMG submission 92528) | Coral microbial communities from Lord Howe Island, Old Settlement Bay, Australia - Cyphastrea 1 metagenome | ecosystem: Host-associated > Invertebrates > Cnidaria > Coral ...
ATAATATATATATATAGTAATAATATATATATAATAATAATAATAATAATAATAATATATATATATAATAATAATGATAATATATTAATATATAATAATAATAATGATAATGATAATAATATATATATATATATATATGTGAGTGTTTTCTCTATTACTGATATGTCATTTTTTTTTATCTATTACTATTTCTATAGGAAACCTACAATATCCAATATTGAAATTAATGTGAAAATAACAGGTTTACTCAGTTTACTCGACTTCATTTGCAACAACAGAAGGATTGTCACATAAGGTGCTCTGAGAATCAGCCCATTCCATCATCCCATTCATCGTATTTTGTTCCCATTTGTTGATGACAATTCTAGCTATTTTGTTCCCCCAACTGGGGTTCCCCCCCATCATCAGCAGGTGGCAGGCCATGAATGTTCTGGGCTGCAGCTGTGAGACAAACCATGCCACGAGGTATGATGAGGCCGACGGGGCGGTCGTGGATCCAATTATCGAATCCAACTGAGGATTTTGTGGTATAACAATGGGGTTTAGTGGGATTCACCCTGTGGCAATCTAGCAGGCTGCAATGGAAAATCACCAGTTCAAAGAGCCAAATCATGAATTGTCAAATGTTCCATCGCAAACGTTTCCAACTTTCTCAAGTTTTCCAAGTACCGGTGGCTACATCCATTTGGCATCTTAATGAGATCATCCCTGAAGCTTGTTCCACCATTTCACCAGCCAACAGCAAAAATCTGGGGGATCAACCGTTGGCTTCTCGGAGGCTGAAACGGCGTAAACCATCCCAACACAATCTCCATTAATTAAGGGGTTTCATAAAGCATCAACATATGGGTGGTTTATGATTGCTTTCCTATGCTTTAACTTTCATTAACATGCACACTAAAGCTGCAAGATGTCCACGCAGTACTTCTGGTTAGTCAAGTTTTTTCAAACATGTATACTATATATATATATAAGCCTTACATCTGCTACAACAGGAGCACTTCCAGCCAATATTTGGCTGGATAGCACCTTCTCGTTTGTTGTTCAAAATAGGAGCTGACAAGACATTTAGTTGGACTCACAGCAAGTAATTCATGATGACATGGCCATCAATTGCTTGCCATATGTTTGGTCGGGAATCTTCCTGAAACTACTCAGGCGCCCAGAAACGAGGAAACGATCAATGATGGACCTCCAGATCCTCCTTTTTCCTGTCGCGACGTATGGCCAACATTTGTATATATATATATACTATACTATATATATATATATATATATTATATTAAATGATATATACATGTACATAGAAAACCAACATAAGTGCGTGTTCAGTTTGGGACATGGAGCTCATGCTTCAGCCCGCAGTCCCTCTTTCAGCGGGGACCAAACAATCCAACCCGTGTGGGTTGTCATATATATATATATATGTGTGCATCTCGTGTGCCAATGATTCTTATAGTTCATGAATATCATGGCTATAAATATAATATAGCTATATACCATAATGTTGTTGCTAGGGGTTGCACCAGTTTGCATCCCAATTAGTAAGTGGTTCATAGCCCAATAACCGGTGTATACCCCATACATATGGTGCAATGGTGCACATCCAAGTATTCTTTGTGTATAGTGTATGATATATTTACAATTATTTACATGGATCTTTAATATATAGTGTATATATATTATATTATATATACTAGATGTGTATATATATATACATAGTAACCCCCGAAAGGATGGACACATTTTTCCAGGTGTCCAACTTGTTCCACAGGTGAGCACCGCCGAGTGTCAGGCGGAGGCCGCGGGACCGCACCAACTGGACTCTTGAGCTATTATTATTCACTAATTTACTCTAGATATTTAGATATCACGTGTGTATATATATAATATCATACAGTCATATTTAATAGACATTGTATACTGACTGCAACATATGTTGATGATGTTGTTAGATATAGTGTGCATTTAAGAAGGAAAATTGATGGTTTTGATAGACTATTTGCATGATTGATTCCCCATTTGTATCTCCCATGATGGCCCCAATCGGCTAATTGTGTGTGTGTTGGTGTGGGTTTGGGTCAAACCCTATATCAACCTATGGTTGTTCATTGATTCTCTGTATGAGTATCCATGAATATTCATCTACCAGTTATTTTATGTTATTGTCATGCGAAAACCCAAGCGCATTGTTTGGTTTTGATCCATGGCGGTTGCGTGTATGGGCTTGCAAGAACACATTAGGGGTTCAACAAGCCCAACAAATCAGGCTCGATGATGGTTAACAGCCCCCAACAATTCAGTTCTTAAGACTACAATGATAGTAAAATATTGAAGATCCTCAAGATCCTTAATGAACTGGCATTAAAAGTGGCGGTTGGGTCGGTGATATGATCAAAGTTGATATATCCAAGTCCAAGTCCATCTCCCATCCCACAGTAAAATGTTTGAAATCAGCACAGCATAGATACATACTACATTTGATTATACATGATTCTGTATGATACATGATATGTGTATATATATATATATATATTCTGCATGTATTTGTATATAATTATGTCATGACATAGGTACAAGACATACACGTATATGACTCCCCCAATTACTGGAGATACCAAAATCTACACCAACATGGAGAAATCCATTGATTTTTCTCGGCTTTTGTTGATCAAGGTCCGAGATCCCGGAAATGGATGGTACATAGATACACCCCAATTGGTGGAATTTTCAGAAAACGGATGTGATATCCGGTAGATGGCAGTCAAACATCCAGCGATCATGTTCCAATAAACACCTCCATTTATAAGGGATTTCCCATTGTGATTCCCGGAGGGTATACCCCATTCATTAGACCCCAATTGCAGGATATTTGGATGTGGTGAGGCGGCAGTTTTTCCGCACACAGGCAGAGATGATTTTCAAAGCGGAGCAGGAGGCCTGCTGTTGGAGCGGGGAGCACATTAATTTGAAAATGGTGGATGTATGGTATGGTTACCCTCCAGTAAACTAACATAGCTATGAAAAATCACCATGATTAATCGCTAAATAATCTATAAATTGTGATTTTCCATAGTTATATAAGTATACTTAAATGAGCTTCAATATGCATAAAAGCAACCAAAGGGCGGGTGTTTCACCCAACCAAATTGGAGGGTTTAGCCAACATGCCTGGATATTTTCAAGCTAAATTTGAGGGACATCATGTGACAAGGTTATTTTTTATACATATATATATATTATGATATATATATATATATATATATATATATATATATATATTACATTACATTATATTATATTACATAGATTATATTGTATTATATAATATTCTATATTATATTGTATTATACGATATTATATTATATTATATCATATCATATTATATTATATCATATCATATTATATTATATCATATCATATCATTTCATTTCATATCATATCGTATCATATCATATTTATATAGATATATATATATTATTATATTTATGGCCGAAATCTATAGAACTACACAGCTCAGAAAACACGTGTTCAGCACTTGTATCAAAGATTGGATGTGTTTTGTGGGGTTTCAGTGTAACTTATCGCCGGTTTTTTTCCCTCTTTGGCAGAACTCATTTAGGGAAATTCTGCGCACCTGTTTCTGGCAACTCTGTATAATATAATTCTGCGGTTAGGCTTCCTATATATAAAAATGTATTTTTAGATACATACACAAACAGGTCCATACATACAATATTGTATAATCATGAATGTACTCTGCGTGTAGTAATACATATATCTATCATATACATTGGTTTACTATTAATTATCCAAATCTATAGAATATAAACTTCATGTGCAATCCGCACGGCTCCCAGCTGCAGTTGGTGGAACTGCGCTGGAATATGCAGAAGGCCCGATCCACCGCGGAACAGCAGGCGGGCCAAGCCAGAAGCCGAGATGCAGAGCATCCTACGGTAGTGGGTTGATAGGGGTTCCCTTAGTGCATGATGAGAATTTCCATTAAACTACCTAGTGGAACTCCCTATTATAATCAATGAACTGGGGTTTTGGCGGGTTTTGGTCACTTCTCATCTAACTACATATCCTTTGATAATTTAACATATGAATAAATCATCGAACTAAATGGGCCATGATTTTTTTTTGTTAAATTAGCAGTCATAATATATCCATGAAATGAACCACAACATTATCCAAAATTATTATACACCAACTTAGATAACTTAGCAATTCTTTGGGGGTTCCTTCCTGTTGATCCCCTGACTGGTGGGGATTTTTAAGATTCCAGAATGGATTTTTTTTTGGTGGGGAATACACCAAAAATCAACATCCCTGAAGTGTGCTTTATGAAATTGTTGATACCTCAACTTGAGATTGTTTCTAATAATAGCTCTCTAAATAGTTGACACGTGGGAATGGTTTATTATTCTGGATTCCACATTGTAAAACCTGCAATTCAAAATAAATGGGATTTTTGACCAGGGCAGCAAGGCCGATTCCTGGAAAGATCCCATGATAAAATGTCGATAGTTGATAACATGTATAGTATGTGCAGTTAGACATCGATTCATCATGATCTATCCTGATTTATCCAGTAAACGATGATGTTCTGAAAAACCACCTTTGGGGTTTGAGTTTTAACGTTTGCGAACTGGTTGATAGATCTGGTAAGTCCCTTATTTCTGGCCTCATCCTCTATTGCCTGGCCCTGACTGAAGAACTCTGCCATGAAATCAATCCTGGGAATTCTATTCCGCTTGGGTCATGAATGCCTGGTCTAGCGTTGGGTCTTTGTTGCCGGTTGAATACCATGTCATCCGCTCATAGTTTTTGGTTTCTCCAAATCTGTTGGAAGTCACTAAGATTATTGCAGGGGAAACTCATCTGGGACACTTAACTTTTGAGAACACGGCCTCCTTCCATGTAATTGGGGGCTTGAGTCGGCGTGAGTCGGTCCTCCAGTATTTCCGAAAAGTTCAATCCTGACTATATACATAGCTATTACATTACTATTGTATAACTACTACATAGCTATTACATAGCTATTACATAACTGTTATATAGTTGTTACATACTTTTACAATCTTATTACATAACTATTACATAGCTATTACATAACTATTACATTGCTATTACATAATTATGACATAGCTATTACATAACTATTACATTACTATTACAAAACTATTGCATAGCTATTACATAGCTATTACAGAACTATTACATAGCTATTACATAACTATTACATAGTTATTACATAGCTATTACATAGCTATGCAAAAGCTATTATATACATAACAACGTAATAGCTATTACACAACCATTTCATAACTCTTACATAACTATTACATAACTATTGCATAGCTATTACATAACTATTACATAGCTATTACAAAGCTATTACATAGCTATTGCATAGGTAGTACATGGCTATTACATAGCTATTACATAGCTAGTACATGGCTATTACATAGCTATTACATATATATATATATATAGCTGTTACATAACTAGTACATAGCTATTACATAACTATTGCATAGCTAGTACATGGCTATTACATAGCTATTACATATATAGCTATTACAAAACTATTACATAGCTATTACATAGCTTTTACATGGCTATTACATAGCTAGTACATAACTATTACATAGCTATTACATAACTATTCCATAGCTATTACATAGCTATACATAGCTAGTACATAACTATTACATAACTACATGTTGTTTTGAAGAAAAGTAGCCTTAACTCCGGGTTTGTGGTTTCAACATTTTTCAACGATATTTCAACTCCTGGTTGAATGCTGGCTTTGGGATGATGCCAACGAATGTTTTTTCATTTCCCTTGGTTTAGGCCATGTAAAAATTGCTTTACTCAGCATTTGTGTTGAATGAAGGACATATTCTACAGGAACATTGAATGAGGGTGTGTCTAAAATCCCACAGGTTTCTTCCTGGATTTGTTTTCTTTGATTGAAATGTATGAAAACTCGACATGTTTAAGTCTCACTGCTTCGCATATGGCGCCTTCAAAACCCGAAGGTGGAGGCTCTCATGAGAGAGGCGCCTGGGACGAAAAGTCAGGATCTGTTTAGGACACAAGTACAATATTACCTGGGTTTCGGGTTGGTATATAATTATTGGATGAGTAATTGGATGTATTGGATAGGTATTGGAGAAGTATGTAGATAATTATTGGATGATCATTACACAACATATGCGACAAGGTTGGATGGTGTTTTTGAAATAGGAAGCCCAAGTTGTCATCCAATTCACTGGTTGAGAAAGCAATGGGTCCTCTGTGTGTTCCAATGTTGAGAGCGGCTCTTAAGGGTTTGAGACATGGAAGTTTTCCTGACATCCGATGCTTGAAAAAAACATATTCACCATCGGAATCTCCAGTATGCCAAATGTTTTTCACGGACATCTATATAACCACCATCTATAGCTGATTAACCACCATATATTAACCATATATTAACCATATATTAACCATATATTAACCATATATTAACCATATATTAACCATATATTAACCATATATGTCCATGTCCGGTCGTCAAACATGACTGGAACAATCCCCATGACTAGTTCAATGACTTTCCCACTAAAACCTCCCACTGGGAATGCCCAATATGTTATCCCCTCGCGAATAAGTCGTCACCAGCGGCATCATCTACTGTTGGTAGGGGGAATAGCCCAATGAATGCCTAAGATTGATGTGTATATATATATATATAGTGTATATATATAGTGTATATAGATATATATACATATGTTTACATATATACATATATATATACATACATATTATGTATATATATAGAGAGATTTATTGAAGATAACGATTCAAGTTCAAGATGGTTCAAGGACCACCAATATAATTCCATTTTGGACCCCTGAAAGTGAAGAGATGCACCATGTTGGATATGGGTTGCACTGCAGGGGTGGTTCATTGTAAGGTGGAAAGAATTTTGGATCAACAAGGTCAAAACATCTTGACAAATATGTGGATTTGAGCCAGAAACCGTGGAATCAGTTGTGCAGAAAGAAGAACACCCAAGGAAGACAGCGCAATAAGTCATAGCTGAGAAGAAGCCTACAACACTGGCATTTTGGCCTGACAAGTACACATGACATGAGGTGTATGTACTGTACATAATATATGATACACAACATATAAAATTATGTCAGTAAAACCTGTTATGATCACACGAATTAATTGATACAGTATATATCACATAACTGGTACAAACACCAATGGCTTTCCCACGGATCGAAGAGGTCGAAGCCTTGAAAAAATCGGAGCCTGAACTGGCGCAGGCGCGTTTTTTTTTGTCTATGAATTAGTGCGTTAGGAAACTACCAACATAATATTGTTCTCATCAGTTGGGTAACTATCAATATAATCTTGGTTGCGATAGTATCTGTATGAAGCGTCAGGAGATCGGTTATATATTGGTTAGACAATGTCCCTTGCGGCACTTGCGCTGGTGTCCCAGTGAATTAGTCAATTGTGGTGTTGAAACCTTCGCCAGCAAGTCCAATGCAATATCAACTTCAGTGCTCATCCTGGCGAGGAATCAGCTTAGAATTTGTATCATCGATAGTACGATAGATCAGAAGAGGACGAAGTGACCTTTTCCGGCAATGTCCATAAACTTATCAATTTATACGTGATGACGTGATGTTCCAATTAGAGCTTCCATTTACATAGGAGATTTCCCAGCTAGCCATCAATTCACTTGGATCATGCCATCCTTTACCCCACAAAAGCAACATAGACCATGGCAAAATAGGGGCTGGAGGATTATTCTCCACTGGAAATGGGCAATTCATTAATTTGGGGGAGGGTATGGGAGGGTATTTGACAGATTTATGTCTTGTTTTTGTTGGGGGGGTCGTTGAATCCGGCTGCTTAGGTGATCAATTCATGGTTCCCTATGCGTCCAGTTACACTCCATATCTCCCAAGCGGCTCAGTAACCAAACAGCAATAGGAGGCCGCGCCTGCCCAGTTCTGGGAAGCAAGCTCTTGTTCCTTAATGTTCCTTATATAATCTTAGATATAATATATATATATGTATATATATATATATGTATATGTATATGTATGTATATATGTATATTTAATTAGGAAGAACAGGGGTTGCTATCTAAACCCAGAAAATCACAATGTTTGATAATTTTCTGGTTGTGACATCATTTTAAACCACAATGGTTGATTGTGTGAGTGGTTCGCTCCCCCATCCTCATATCATGGCCGTTCAACCCCTTCATTTCGATCCCGCAATAAGTGATGGTCAATAAGCTTTTCCCAGTGGTTCTTAGTGATTCAAAAGCCATAAACTCTAATTATCCCAATTTGGCACGTGGAAGTGCCATTTTTTGAATGGTAAAACCGGTAAACAACCTCCATTTCTGATGGTAAGACATTTATGCTCAGCATGTTGGAAGAGCATCAGAGCTAGGGGGAGGGCTGGTTGAGGAAATTGCTGAAGCAGTGGAGGAGGCTCAGACCCTGCAGGTGCGCCACCTTGCACCATGGTGGTTGCAGTTTCAGGCAGACATTGACCCTTTGGATTTTTTTTTCAGATAGCTATGATAAAGAGTGGTTTTAATGGGAAAATCATTCATAAATGCCGATTTAATGAGATTTAATGGTGCCATTAATAAACACCATTGTTAAACAGCCCATTTAGTTCGATGATTTACTCATGACAATTATTCAATAGCGAAGTGTCAAATCACCGGTAAGAATTCAAAACTAATCCCATCCCCCCGTTCACATTTTAAAAGAACAATAAACCATGGTGAAACCGCATATATTTGGGGTGTTTAATATGAACGAAAGACGGGATTCCAATTCCCAGAGATTCCTTAAAAAGCAGATTTATATCCTCATCATAATGGGAGCTTTAATTGATTATTGAGGTGTATATATATAAATCCAACCATGATGGGACTATATATATATGTATATATGTAAATTATATATATATATAAACATATAAATATAGATATATCATCCCGGTAACCAACACAGACCCTGAGAATAGCCCATCAGTGCATTGACCATGGCGGATTTGGTGAATCCACCATGGCCTGGCTGTCCATGCTGAAGGTTGCCTGATGTCTCAGGGATGACCCACACACACATTTGCTGGGGAAAACCTCAAGATTGCTGATATGTACATGGAAACTTAAGTCGAGTTTGAGCCACCGAAATAGATGTGTTCTAGAGAAAGGATTTGAGTATTCAATTTGCGAGGTTGATATCAAATAACCAAAATTACGATTTAAACCCTACAAAATAGATCGAACTGTGAAACCTGGAATGGTTGGTTCAAGAACTACTGTTCCATGAATCTGATGCAAGTCATACCTGGGCAGATCACAATGATCTTTTACCAACCCCGGTTGGTTCACGGACGGGCTTGACGGCTTGACTGAAAGATGGTTAAAGGGAAGGAAACACAAAATGGTGGAACAACGGTGGTTAAATATCAACTTAAATGATATGGGGATTTCAGGGATTTTCACGGGATTCAATGGGAAGTTACCCTCTGGTAATTTGTCATAGCTAAGTGTCACAATTCTTTGAGAGGTAAATAATCCTTTTCAGGGATGAGGAAATGGAAGGATGCAAAAGTGGCTCGCTGGCCTTCAGGTATGAGGGCAAAACACAGGTATGGCAAGATTTGAATACTACTAAGTCTCAGAACATGAATTTTCATGAGCTCTTAGTTCTTCGGCACCTTATTTTCTCATATCGTGGAAACGCCGAAACACATGTATCTTGCTATCCCCAACATTGATATACATTAGATACCCGAATTGAAGACATCCACACTAAACCACCCATTTTTGCAGAGTAATTGTTTTTTTGGATTAGATCCAGACATGTTATATTAATGGAATTCTTGGTACCTGCCCATTTCTATCACCTCGCATACCAGGCAGCTGAAAAAGCAGAGGCCAGTGCTGTGGAGAAAGCAGCACAGGTCAGGGACATGGATGGCGGGTTGGTGGTTATAAGCATTTTACCGGTCAACTTCACCGCTTATAAATGAAATAGAACTTATAATGTAATATATTATAACCACATATGACCAATGTAATTAGTTGGTTGGTTACCTGTCGCAATACGGATGTTCCATTTGATTTGTGAGGATCGCAAGTCATATCATATCCCCTTTATTCTCCTCCAGACTTGGCTTTCTATCCCAGTATTCGTGGTACGTGGCCATGAACATATCATGACTTTCAGCGGTTTCTGTCCTCATGACAGTAGTTGTTCAGCTGTGCTAGAGAGTTGGCAAGCACACCAAGTGTCACTGGAATCCTCAACAGAAGTTGAGTTGTAGTCCCATATCCACTGGGTGAAGCCCGGATTTAGCTCCGAAAATTTCGATGATACCATAGGTTTCAATACGGAGGGCCATGGTCATCCATAGTACCATTTCAGTGCGGATGATCTCGGCGTGTGGGGAAACTTTGGGCTTTGGGACAACATAATGGCCACTCAGCTTCATTCCAGCTTCCTGAAGCAAAAAAACCAGCGGATTTCGGGTGTAAACTGATAAACCATGAAATTTGAGGGTATCTTTCTGGGGCTTCAAGCTATTCTCCAACATGCCAAAATTCACTTGCCACAATGATGAAGATAGTTCTCAGCGCTCCAGGAGGCAGACAAAGCTGTGGAGGAACGATTTCTGTGTGTGCGTGCAAAAATTTTCGGTGGATGCAAAAAAAAAGGATACTGTATCATAGTGTATCAGTGTATCTGTAATATGCAAATATCTCTTTGTATCATGTCACGCAGAGCTATGATATGTTCATGTGACCATGTGTGTGCTTGTGCATATGACCTGGAATTCATATGCCTTTCATTGGCCTGGAAGTGGACCACGTATCTGAAAAAAAGCCACGCGAGTTCAGTAAAACTTGGCCCAGTGATATCCTCTCACTTCAGTTGTTAATCAGCTGATACTATCAGCTTGATATATTATATATATATATATATCCAGATGATATTTAATGATATCAATATAGTGATTCAATTCAATATACAATCTGATATTACGAACATTTGTTTGTTTCGCACAATGTTGTCCCTAATCCATCTCAAACTCCAGCTGGATCATCTCAGCGTCAAGTCGAGTCGTCATCGTCGTCATCATCGTCATCGTGCAGGAGAGACATGCGGAAGTGGCCGCGTTCCTCAAAAAGCATCGTGGCCGGACGTGGGAGGATCTTCTGGCAGATTTCTGATCATTTACACATTACCCTCTGGTTATGACTAACAGTTCGCCATGGTATAGATGGCCCATAGAAATAGATGGTTTACCTAGCTATAAAATGGTGATTTTCCATGGCTATGTTAAATAACTAGATGGTATAGAATATCATAGATATATAATGATATATAGATATATGATATGTTCTGATATAATTACTATACGTACAGTATATACATATAAAATATGTGTGATATATGTTGTATTCCCCAAGTCAATTTTTGGGATTACTATACACGGCCATAGCTTAAAGAGTTTAAAAAACATGGGCCATTGAGCCTAGTCTCACCTTGTAACATGGTTGCAAAATCCTGCACCAGTTGAAAACGGTGGTAACCTTATCCCATTATTTAAGATTATTTATAGGGTTTCAACCATCCCAAATTGGTGGTGCAGGATGTCCACCGTATTTTGAGGCTCCAAACTATGGCTATGGATGCTATGGGAATTCTCATCAACTCAGATGTGCAAACACTGAGTTGTGGTGACAAGAAATCATTTGTGCAGACATGGTCCATCATTACGTGCATACATGGGTCTATGGGAGATGGCTCTGGGTCCGATTTAATTGGCAGATTGGCACATACATTTAACCATGATATTCATCTCCCCTAGAGTTTCCACAACATGTCTGGATTGTTTAGTCGAAGACTATGGTTTTGACATGTTCTTCACTTAAGTCCATCTCGAAATAGCCATTCTTGCTGCTTGTCTCCCCCTTTTGCTGGTCATATTTCCATTCTGATGGTCAAATCATGTCAAGTCCGAATTGTGTGTTGGTTGAACAGTTCAATCCCTGGTGTTTGGTTATCAAATCCAAATCCTTTGTTTTGGTGGGTTCCACTGTTTCGCTCACTCAATCCCAGTTTTTGTTTGGGGAACTTCCTCTTAAAATAGTGTGAAAACCCTCGGCGGCACTTGATTTCAACACAACCTCACCCTTAGTTGTCAGGAAGGATAATCTCTTTCTGACTTGGGAATTAATTACTATAAAAACGAATGAAATCTGCTCATGCAGGTGTCCCGTCCTTTAAGACAAACCCAGATGTCATATTGTACAATGGGGATAGAATTAACGTAAGTGTTTCGATTCCTATATGGGGATTTAACCAACAAGCTGGGACATATCCAATTTTCCCCCGGTAATCAGACCTGGCAAATCGAAATCCACGATATCTGGACATATAATTGGGAACATTTGGGAAGATCAATGAAAGTCATCTGTAATTGGGGGGAATTTCCAGCAAGCCATGTTTGATTCCTAGAGGGCCGTCCGATGGCCACCCAAAGGCACGGCTTTCGAAGCATAAACGAAGCGAAGAGGCGTGCTGATGTCATGGAAAACGTCACGGACCAGAGATTTCCTACTTTTTCCATTTTTCTAAAATAAATATACATGCCCATAGGTGATATGACATCCATTTCTCTTGGGGTCTTTGAACTAGAACCAAGGAGGATGAGCAAAAACCATCAAGATCATGCGGATTTTTTTTGGGGACTTGAACCATCGTACAATAAACCAGGAACAGTAGCATTGGAACTTGAAGCATATATCCAAAAGACATCAAAAGACCAAGTGAGATTTTCCATCGTCACCCAACACAACTTGAAGCTTCACTTCGGGACATCGCGATTTCACCAAACAAAGTCGTCACGGTGAATGATACAGTTACTGTATGCGGTGAATCATCCCTGAATGGTTGTTCTTGAAGTTGGTGATGTGTCATTGTTACAACATGTTACAACTGAACCAGATCATTTTCATTAATCAATCAACCTTTAGCAAGTTACCAACATCCAAAACAATGCTATCATCAATCAATCAGGGTACAATTCAACACGGGTCAAATCTGACTTGCTGATGCAAAACTATGGCTGGTGACTGGGATAGCTGCCTCATTCCCCTGATTCTGGTTGAACTATATACTGACTTCACGTTGTGACGTCACTGGAATCATAGTTAAATATATATATATATACATTTAATATGGGGAATTATTCCACTATGGGCTCATTTCAGGTTAGTGAATTATTACTTGCCCGGAATGATTCTATATTAAGGCTGTTTTGTTGGTTGAAACATGTTGAAATCATCTCCCTGCATTCGATTGGGTTTTTGGTCCCAGTTCTGCTGACACAAAAGCCATGGTTTTTGAGGCTTTCCGAAAACATCAGCAAGGTGGAGGTATGGTTAAAGTATATTGCCAAACTTACATCTTACATCCAATGATATCCAATGTTTTTATGTGCAACTCCAAGTCTAACCCATCATATCCACTTTGTCATCCAATTGTCTCAAAATGTGCCCATTTTTTACGGGATAAATGTGCCCATTTTGGCTGGTGAAATTCTACTTTGCTGCCAAAATCCACCCGCATAAAACCGGGTGAATACTCAGCAGTTTCTCCTATTTTTTCGGGGTGCTGCATAGTGCAGCTTAAAGATCAATTTTTTCTTGATCTGTGTATTTATGCATGTCATACTTGGAATATCAAAAAGTCATTTTTGTAATTATGTTTTTGTTGCTGCTTCCGCTTCCATTGTTTTTGCGTTGCTTCACAGCCCAACAGTCACCAGTAGCCTTCCCCAACAGTCACGACCAGCGACAACGGGAGGTCCTTTTTGTCCTCGAGCTACGCCTTGCACCGTGCGGTGAAGCTGGGTGACGCGAGGAGTGCGGGATTTCGGGTCTGGAAAGGAAGGTTTGACATGGTTTAACCATATGGAGGTTTCCTAAGTCATGGGGGTAACCCCAAATCATCCAAGTCATTAGACCATTTTAGTCTATAGTCTGTAGTATTGAAACCTATGGTTTTGGGGATCCCCCCATATTAATTAAGAAACCCTCATATTATCGCCATATATATATACATAATTCATAATCATATAATATGGGATAATATGGGCAAGCCAATAATAAACCTACCATTTGAGGATGGTAATACCACTGATTTATGTTTATTTTGGTGATGGTTTACTATTGTGTTTACCACAGTTTACCACCCTTGAGTGATCAGACATTGCAATGGAAAATCTCCGGACCTTTGCCACGTTTGACTGCCGGAGGGTATATGTATTTGCAGTTTTATTCCTATACATGTATATACATGATCACACATATTTTTGTAGTATACAATATCTACAATAATATACAGATAGGTTTGTAATATTGTTACTCTCATTTGCTATGTATATATGTATATATATATGTATCAACAAGTAATACAGTACAGTAGTCTCGGTAGTAATCAGAGTAATGATAACACTTTTATCATTGGAATCGATAGCAACGATGCTAACGATACTGATTATCCACATATTTTCAAGAAACCCAATTCAAAATTGACAATGTAGTTGCTGTATTGTACTTTTTTGTTCATATTTGTTTTGAAATATTGTCGGGAAAAAACACAAAAAAAAAACAAACATTTTTTTTGCGGATCAATCAATGATTGTTTTGGATTATTCTACTCCCAAATGTTTTGTTTAATGGGTAAATCATGATAGACAATTGTTTTTTGGAGTATCATCGAAACATGGCACCCCAGTTAGAGAATTATGGAACAAAATGTAACTTTACTTTGCATAGCGTCCATTCTGGAAACATGAATATATTATTTGATATGTTATTATATTATATTTTATTTAACTATATTACATTATATTAGATATTATATTATATATATATTATATATATTATATTTCATATTATCATATTATATACTAAATATTTTATTAAATATTTATATTATATATATAGTTTATATGTTTCTATTATATATTATATTATATACTATATTTTATAAATGATATATATTAAATATTATTATATATAATATATAATATATAATATGTTTTTTTTTAATAATATATAATATCTTATATATTATATATTTTATTCTATATTATATTATTTATAAATATATACTATATATTATATATTTTAATATATATTAAATATTTTTTATTACATATTATTTATTTTATATTATATACTATGATATATTTTTATTATAATATATATGTACTATCTATAACATAGTATAATATATATAATATGTAATTCTTAATATATATATATGCGAAAACGCAAGGAATCGGGACTTACTAGCCAGGCTTACGACCAATGAACCAGGTCATACCAGGTCCGGAACTAAAATACTCATGGCACCAGAGGCGTTGACCCGGTTTTTAAATTTGGGAATTGATGTGGTAAACCCAGTGACCCTAAACCCATGGTTTAAATTGGGTGCGTGGCTTTTTTTTGGTTATATTGCTATACCGCTAGATGGTATTAGATGGTACTACTGGTTAGATGGGGTACCACAATACCCAGCGTAGCCATACTCCAACATGTTCAATGTTTTTGGGACTAGATTGGTATACACCATATATCCCACTAAAGGTTGAAGTTTTGATCATGTGGAAATTGTGGGTGTGGCTCTTCAGGCTTCCACGGGATGTCCATTGTGTAGCTGCTAGAACTAGTTGTGTTCCAATTGGCCACAAGGAACATCATCGTGGATTTGATTTCTATAGGATTTCTATGGTGTTTATGTTCCAAGTTTGCTTGTTTAGGCATTTTTTAATTTTCCTATGAGATTCCATGTAATTCCAAGTAGTTCCATCATATATGGTGATTTTAATGGTTACAGTATCATACATCATAGCATCATAGTAACCCAAAAAACAATAGAGAAAAACATCGCTATCTTGGTGGGATTTTACTAGTTTGTACTTGTTTTTCCTGGAGTGCTATAATAGTGATAATAATGATAAAGATCATATGTTTGCTATAACGGTTCTTTTTTTTTCAAAAAATATATATATATATATGTATATACATATCAAGAATGATGTATATATATATATATAGAACATACACTAGGTCCAGGTACATTTTTATGATTACAATGTAACATTGATATTCCAAGTGTGCAAACTGGAGCTCCAGGATGGTGGAACTTCTTCTCTTGGATGGAGCTCTGAAAGAGCAGAAGGCCCAGTTGGTCAGCTGAAGAAAACCGGTGGTTTAACATGGTATAAACATGTTTAAGCAACGATAGTTGGGATATAACTAGAGTAACTACAGCATGAACATCATGGCATCTCATGGTGTTGTTTGTTAGATATGATATGATATGATTATCATTAGATATGATCAATTCAATTATTATCACATATTAACATAGATAAAGCAACATAGTATTGACTATGAACGTGATTGTTTGTTTCTTGACAACCATCATCACATATCAGATTATCACTATAAAATCTGGTGAACCTGGGGTATGTTTTCCCCCAAACAGTGTGTCCACACTGACGCAGTACTTTGTAGACTTCGACAAAAAATGTGGCCGAAACCCGCAACCGTTTCGTAACTTTGTGCGTGTGTCAGATCACTCTCGCTGTGGCGCGGTGCGAATTGTGATATCGCTCACGCAACCATCTCGGAACTTTAAGCTGGCTGGATCGCTCTCATTGTGGCGCGGTGCTGATGTGTGCTGATTCTCTCAGATCCTGGTAAAAGATCTTATGAGTTCTCTGGAAGATCTTTCTATGAAGATCTTGCAAGAGTTTCACCTTGCAGTCTTAGAGGTCCGCAGTGGATGAAGATCTTGACCAAAGGTCGTAGATGTCCTTGTGAGAAGATGTTGTGAAGATCCTGATGTCCTTGCATGATCGTGTAAGGGTCCTTATGAGGAGATCTTGTGAAGATCCTGCTGACATCCTCCAAGAGGTCATTGCATGATCTTGCAGGGGTCCTTATCAGAAGATTTTGTGGAGTCCTGGTGAAGTCCTCTCTAACAGATCCTTGCATGATCTTGTACAGGTCCTTTTCAGAAGACCTTGTACAGATCCTGATAAGATCCTCTCTCGGAAGTCCTTGCATGAGGATCTTGCAGAGAGTTGCTTGTATGAAAGCTCTTCCGGGATGCTCTTGGGAGCTTCTTTGTAGGGGTCCTGGCAGGAAGATCTTGGTCAAGGTCTTCTGCAAGTCCTTGTGAGAAGATCGTGTAGAGATCCTGGTGCAATCCTCTCAGAGGTCCTTGCATGATCTTGCACAGGTCCTTGTGAGAAAAGAAAAAGAGGAGATCTTGTTGAAACCCTCCTCAAGAGGTCCTTGCACTAAGATCTTGAAGATGCGCTGCGCTGGTGCTTGTCTGCAAGTTCTTCTGGGATGCTCATAGGAAATTCTTGTCTGCAGATCTTGTGAGATCCTCTATATAGAAGGTCCTTCTTTAACGATCTTTTGAATTCTGTTAGATGTCCTGGTATGAGGTTCTGGTATGAGATCCTGATGAGTAGACATAGCGTTGCTTCTTGTGCCAAAACAAGTTCCCGCCGCTACAGCTGCGATAATGTCGAACCTGATCTGTTACTGTTCCGTGGCTGCTGTTGCCTGTATTTGGTACTTTGACTTCCTGCCCCCCACACTGTTTGGGGTCTCTTGCCTTTTTGTATTTTTCCGACAACCATATTTCATCCCATGTATTGGTGGGGATATCCAATGCATAATTCGGAGTGTAACTCTTAGCTAAGGTGGTTTTATAACTCCAATAATTTGGATTTTTGGTAGATATGATATATCTATCTATCTATCTATCTGTCTGTCTGTCTATCTATCTATCTGTCTGTCTATCTATCTATCTGTCTGTCTATCTATCTGTCTGTCTATCTATCTATCTATCTATCTGTCTGTCTATCTATCTATCTGTCTGTCTGTCTATCTATCTATCTATCTGTCTGTCTATCTATCTATCTATCTGTCTGTCTATCTATCTATCTATCTGTCTGTCTGTCTGTCTATCTATCTATCTATCTCTATATATATATATCTATAGTCAAATTGATGTTAATGGGGTTATAAATAAACCAGCAGAATCCAGCATATAACTGAGGGGGCACCACGGCACCACATTGTAAATGTGTTTTCTGGGGCCTACACCGGTGACGTTTGCGGATCTTAGAGGCACGGAAATCACGGGAAAAGAAACGGATGCGTTGTCTGGTCGAATGTAAAAATATACCAGTGTTCTTTGCCAGAAATGGATGATAATTATATTACAGTATACATATGGTATGCAAGTGGGATCTAAGTGGGATATAAATGGATACACATGGGATATAAAGCGGATATAAAGCGGATGTATAATGATATAATTTACCAACCAACCATTTTTTGGATGTCCAGAATGGGGAGAGTTTCCGCGTTCCTCCATCAGCGAGTTGTGAGAAAACATGTTTCTTGAAGTTGTCTAGGACAAACATGTTATCAAATGGCATACATAGGGTAACAAGAATGAACAAGGTGGCCAGCTAAAACCATGTAAAAGATCAAAACTGAGTCATAACCAATGGATGATCCAACGGCAGGAGTCGGGACTTCTGAGCAGTGGCAAGACAGCTATGCAGCTGGCAAAAAATGGAAAATATGCCAACCCTGCGGTGCAAAACCCAGATCAGAAGGATGTGCAGCATGAATGGTTTTCATCACCATGGAAACTTCAAAACCCTGGGATGTTTATATCATTTATATCGATATTATTTTCAAGATATATACATCTAATGCTTATTAATAGTCATTAATATCGGTCATTAATGGTCTATACATGCATATCTATAATATACTATAATATAATGTACATGGAGTGGCACGTAGATTGGGAAAAGAGATGTTGACAAAGCAGCATGCGGCGTGAAAACCATTTACTCACTATAAAGTATCCAAGTGGGGGTCAAGGGACCACCTTGTTCAGTCCCAAGTTTGAGTGGCTACATCAATGAAATCCACTAGCCTTCCTCCCAATTTTACCCTACTGTCACTCCTGAAAACCCGGTTGTGTTGCCTATATCTACAGTATAGGTGATTAAGCATATGGCATATTAAACGAGTGTTTCTAAATTAACCCCTTCGTTGTACAAAGATAAACGTCTTGTCAGAAAAGTGGAATGTGGATCTCGGCCAATTCTGGCATCGACCCAACATGTTGCTGTCCTTGCGTTGTTTTTTCGCTGACGGTATGTAGGCAGATGCTTTACCTGGATAGTTGCGCAGGGGGCACCGACATAGGAATAGATGCGAACCACATAAGTTTGCATACGTACACAAACCTATTTAAACAACATGAACTATGTGTGTAAATATATGAGCATTAATATACATATACATACGTCTACATTTACCTACACACATATTCACACGCACCTTGATACTTGGCCCTAGCATTTCAGGTGCTTCGTGTGCTGAGCGATATGGAAAATCGCTCCAAAGGTGCGTAAGGTTGGCTGCTGAGCGATGGGAACCTGATGGTAAACCGCCTTGATTTTCCCTCTGAAATCATAGGGAAAATGTGGGCAAGTGATGATTTTTAAGTCATTAATTTCATAGGGAAGATGATGGGAAATGATGACACACCCATGTAATACGTATTTATGTGAGTTTGTTTGGATGTTGTATGGTTATCATCATTTGAAATCCTTAGGACATAACAAATCTTGATCAATGGATGAGCACGGTGAGCCCCATACAACTGGACAAATCCTTTGAAAAAAATATTGTTTCTGTGTTATATAATCTAATATATCACTTCCATCCCTTTATGAGATGATAATTATATGTATATGTATCCTATGTATACATATATGATATATGTGTATGTAACATATGTAATGTAATGTAATGGAATGTAATGTAATGTGATGGAATGTAATGTAATGTAATGTATCTATGTATGTATGTATGGATGGATGCATGCATGCATGCATGTATGTACGTATCGATGTATGTATGTAAGTATGTAATGTAATGGTATATAATGGTATGTAATGGTATGTAATGGTACGTAATGGTATTTAACGGTATGTAATGGTATGTAATGGTATGCAATGATATGTAATGATATGTAATGGTATGTAATGGTATGTAATGGTATGTAATGGTATGTAATGGTATGTAATGGTATGTAATGGTATGTAATGGTATGTAACGTATGTATGTATGTATTGTATTAATTTGTATTGTATTGTAATGTAATGCAATGTAATGTAATGTATGTACATATGTATGTAATGTATGTATGTACGTATGTATTGTATTGTATTGTATCGTATCGTATCGTATTGTATTGTACTGTAACGTAATGAAATGAAATGTAATGTAATGTAATGTAATGTAATGTATATAATGTAATGTAATGTATGTAATGTATGTAATGAATGTCTAGTATGTACCTTATGTATAATATGTAGAGTATGTAGCGTATTTATAGTATGTAAAGTATGTGTGTATGTATTGTAACGTAATGTAATGTTAAGCAGTGTTAAGTAATGTTATGTAATGTAATGTTAAGTAATGTTAAGTAATGTTAAGTAATGATAAGTATAACGTGTTAAGTAGTGTAATGTAGTGTAATGTAGTGTAATGCCGTGTAATGCCGTGTAATGTTAAGTAATGTTATGTATGTATGTATGTATGTAATGTATGTATGTATGTATGTATGTATGTATGTATGTATGTATGTATGTAATGTATGTATGTAATGTATGTATGTAATGTATGTATGTAATGTATGTATGTAATGTATGTATGTAATGTATGTA
>Ga0126342_10006370_pt1 | contig 20909 bp, 11 predicted proteins | sample Cyp1metagenome_FD_92528 | JGI IMG/M metagenome (GOLD analysis project Ga0126342, IMG submission 92528) | Coral microbial communities from Lord Howe Island, Old Settlement Bay, Australia - Cyphastrea 1 metagenome | ecosystem: Host-associated > Invertebrates > Cnidaria > Coral ...
ATGGCTGCAGTATCCCGAGGCGGAACACGAGGCAGCACAATGAGCTAAAACAGCTGAAATTAAACCATGGGGTGGGTCACATCTCAAAATTAAACCAACTCAACTTTCTTCAGGATCTTAAGGGGGTGGGTGGACCCCCTGTTTTCGTAAGATTTTTTAAATTAAACCAAAAAAATTAAACCTAACTCAGTGTCCACCTGGTTTAATTTAGCTAGTGCATCCCGCATATTCATTGTGGATCCATGTAAATCCCACGCTACTTATCCCCCAATTTATGGCATTCTGGAAGCCACAGTAGATCAATGGGAATTTCAGGATCCTAAAATGAAGGTGCTGTACCATATAAGGCCATATTTTGTGGGTATATTCCCTTACATAGGCCTAAAAAATAGGCCATGTATAGGTACCTCTATTTATGTTCCTGAAATATCCTCAAAGTCCCATTGAGAAGGGGCCAGGCTACATCCTACATCTTTCACCACCAACTTCTGAGCGGCATGGCCACCGACGAGCTCATGTCGCAACAGCCGGCCACGCAAATCCGTGTTGGCTGGTGATACGCGATCCTGGTACCATCGCGGGAAACCACTATCCTCCAATTTATGGAATTCATGCATAATGTCTGGCTAAAACTTAGCCACTGAAGCCAACATTTATAGATATATATATATATATTCTATAATAACTATAAATATATACATATACTGTACATATTATATTCCATGTTTATATACAGTTGATTATGGTTCAATTTGGATGGTCCTGCGTGGTGCCTGTGGAAATGGCAGGCTTCGCACGTGCATTCGCTCGTGACATCGTAGCCGCGCCAGCAAGAGGCGCCTCAGGGCGACTGCACCATAAAGCTGCAGTTTTTTTGGTGAAAATTTGCATCATCTGTTTCATCATGTTTCTACAGGTATTACTGCATGATAAAATGCCATAAATGGATGAACTGTATACATTATAAGCATCATATCATACATATCATGTTGTAAATACAAACAAACAATCTTCACAAGTCAGGGCCGTTTGACAGCGAACATCCTAAGGCGGAGGCTCTTCACTGATGAAAGCCATGCAGTGATGAAGGCCTGCCAAGCCATGGGAAAAGAAGGCCTCAGTTGTGGCTGCAGTGGTTGACCCGTTCGGATCCTTTCAAATGATTTATTTCACACCCTGCAATGATTGCCTGGTTGGTGGTTTCAACCCTTCTGAAACATATTAGCCAGTCCCAATATATGGAAAATAAAAAATGTTCCAAACCACCAATCAGTTGCTATTGGGGATGGTTTTAAATCCCAATTGTGGATGGTTTATCCAACGCGGATTCCAAGACACCATATTATTGCACCTGACACCACCTAACTTCAACATGTGAGCCCAACAATCAGGGTTTGAAAAATGATGTTTTTGTTGATCATAGCCATTTTAGGATTCCAGTTAAATTTAGGTGGGGTATGGGGGGTAAGTCCCTCAATTTGGGGCATGTTGTCGGAAAAAAGGGGGGGCAAAGCCAAGGCGCAGCATGTGACATATTGGGAAGGCACACGGGTGTCTGGACCACACGCTGCGACTGAGCCTCGGCAAACATCCGGAACATGAATTGATTTCAGGGAGACTTTACCATTCAATAAACCATCCATTTGGGAATGGTTTATACCTATTTATGGTGAAATTGGGGATGGTGTTCTATTGTTTTAATCACATTCAACATTTGGATGTAACCACTGAACATGATAATTGAACCACCAAATATGATCAATGGATGGGTTTTTGGGGGAAATCTGCGAGAACCCATAGTCATTGTAGTCACACACACACATATATATATATTATATTACTTTACCACCAGGTCATCATTTTTTAGCAGGGTCCTGTAAATTTCTCCATCATCAAGTTATGGGATACATTGTTGAACATTTTGTATAAGGGCCAAAAAGGGCTGTGTAAATATGGAATTTGGAAGTGGCATATTCCCCCAAAAAAAATAAGCCTGTTTGATGTGCACCAATATACATGTGCGGTACTTGCATGGCCCATGGATGCAAGAGTGAATTACGTACTGTATAACTCGGCACAATTCCAGAGTATTTCCCCTCAACACCATGAAACTCAGCTTATCAGCTCTGATATGTTTGCCATGTCTTCACTGCTGTTCTTTCAGTTCCTTTAGGCTCCGGCAAGTTTTGTGTCGGCCGAATGATGGTTAGGAAAAAAATGCGAGACATGTCACAAGTTGCCGGGCCCCCGGGCCTGCAAGATGCTTCCATTCCCACTGATTGCCAGGAGCATCTCTTGCTCCTTTGCACATCCAGCAGCAACAAAGGGGAACAACATGGAACAGCTACTGGTTGACAAAGTAATTCTGTTATTGGCTATTGGTTGGTAATATTGGCTTTAAGAAGTTGCATACATATAATATATATATATAATTATATATATATATAATATATAACTGCTGATTGGAACTTTTCTATATCTTAAGGTTGGTGATTGGTTGAATCATACGTCTCGCGGGCACCACCCAACTCAACCCGTCCTGCACTGCGCTACGCTCCGAAGACGCGTCTTCTTGTGGCAGCTTTGGTCCTCATCAAATTGGGATGGCTTGAGCATGGCTTGCAGTTGAGATTTAGAGGGCCCTAGCGATAGAAGTCAACCATCCTCAGTGTGTATTCAAGTGGCCTCAAACTGGAATATACTAAAAATGTATCTTGATATGAATCAATGTTTACCGTGTTTGAGTTGTGGAGTTGCAGCAAATTTCAGAAATGCTTCGCTAACCCAAAAACGCCCCAAGCCCCAAACGCCCTGTCGAGGCCCAGAGACCCATCTCAGATTCCGCCGGCAGAACCAGAAGCTTCACTGGCTCCATCCCAACCACCACCTGGTCGCCGTGGTCGCGAGCACCAAACTTACAATATCTGATGGAGCCTGATGTGCACCAAACAAGAAGCATTACCAATGGTATCTGATGGTATTCTATATAGGATCTATATATTTAGTCGAGCTTTCTATCGTTTTCTATCTATTCTAGTCTGCCTGTTTCATTCCCTCTCAGGCCATATCGACACCATCAGCGCATAATCCATCGATCTCATGATAGTTGTTTTCTTTTTTTCACCATCCATAATCCAACCAGCTCCAACCACCGAAAAAAGTCGGCAACTTATGGCAACTAACCAAACACTCCACTGCTTATCAATGTTCATCCTGATCAAGACATCAACGTGTTCCGGAAAAAAAAGGGACCGCATGAAGGGCACCCAAAAACCTTCAAACATTTCAAAAAACATCAAAAACAAACAGATGGTCCAGCTTCAGCGTCTGAGTTTCTGGTCAATTTTCATGTGTTTCAATCGCCCGCTGCACCGTGCGTTGAAGATGCCACTCAGAACCCGCTGTTTTCGTCGCCAGCACCACGCGACCATCGCACAGCCCCGTGAAGAGCTGGAGATGTGGGGACTGGGCACAGTGGAGAATCATGGGAAACCCATGGGAAACCCATGGGAAACGGACCCATACATTGGTGATTTATGGTGATTTACTACATCCATGGGGGATTTCTTGGGAAAATGCTGGAAAAAAAACACCATTTTCATAGCGATTCTTCACCGGATTCCAGTGGAGTCATCGACCAAAGCGCAGTTTCGCGGAGGTATTCGTTCAGGGAAATGAATTACAGTACCCATAGGATCCATGGTGCTGCTATGTATGGGAACATGGATCCCATCAATATACCCCCTTTATGTTAGTATATATACCAGCACCATGGATCCTAATTATGGGGTATATTACAGTATATAAGTTTGATAACCAGATATAACATGATATAACCAGTGCAAAGTGGTGTTGGGATGTTTAGGCTTAGGATGGGCATCTCACCACCATCAACTCCTGGGAGCTCACACGAAGGCCACTGACCGAGGGAGCGTTGGCAAAGCCAAGGTCTGAAGCCCAAAGTCCTGTTGGAAAAAATGTTGGAGAATTCGGGGGCTGTAGTCTTTCTTTTGTGTTATGTTCCTAAGTCAGACATCGTTTTTCAGTCACCCAATTGTAGCTATACCTGATTCACTACGATAGAGGCCCATCATCATATAGCATCTGCAATAGAAGCGCACAGGAACATGATTGATCGCTGACATGGCGCTACCCCTCAACCGGTGCTTTCGCATCTGATGAAGGTCGTCTTCCAAGCAGTTGGAACAAACAAACTCGCCTGAGAACTTTTGGCATTACCATCTGGTTATGACTAACAGTTTGCTATGGAAAATCCACCCATAGTTAAGAACGGTAAAGCATCTATTTCTAGGCCATGGCTTCCATGGCTGTTAGTCATAACTAGAGGGTATCAGGTAGGGATTCTAAGAATTCAACGCGTCAGAGTTGTCAAGGGACTTGGGACCACGGGGGCTGCTTTGAATTCTATTAGACTATTCCCTTCGGTAAACCAACATAGATAGTCATTGATATTCATGAACATCCATGAAAATCCATGAAAATCCATCTGTAAAAAGAATTGCCAAAAAAAGGGTTCGCTAAATTTACTGAACATGACCAGTCTTCTTTGGGGCCCCAACTTCTTTGACCCAGAGCCAAATGGGACCACTACTTAGTCACTTGGAGAATCATGCGTCTTAGTGACTGCAAGTGACTGCACAACGCTGGTGCTGCGAACTGCCCCATGTATCGTCTTTCGATATAAACATGGGTTAATATCAACCCCAGATTGATAACCCCTTGGCTGGTTTCTTGTGGGGCGCGACCGGTACGATCTTATAGTATATAGCAAATTACGTCACTGGTTTAGTGCGGGACCCAATTTTCCATCAACTCAGGTGTAAGAAAAAAACAATCCCATGAAACCCTATGGAACTGTAAAACCTATAATCACGGTGATGCCCACATAGTTCACTAATTTGGTTTATGATTAGGTCAACTGACATCTAGATGTACAGCTAGGTATATATTTGGAAAGTTCTTTGAATTTCCAGACCATTCTAAACCAACTGACAACTGTAGGGCGCTACAATGATGGGGTCATGATAGACTGCGCACCCAAAAAAATCAAGAAAGACCATGGGTCGAACATGGTTGAACAAACAAGAAAAAACATAAACTCTGGGAGTCCCAACAAGTACCGAACAATAATAGTCAATAGAGACCATCAGTGCAAATATGATTGAAGATGAAACATATTTAGAACCTACAAGCTAGTGATTCATATTGGTTTTATCGTGTTTTATCATTGTTTATCAACATGTTCCCATGATATAGATTCTAGATGATTAAAAACCTATATGTTTGCTGGCTAAATCCCCATCTTTAATAATTAACTTCCCCATCATATCCCATTTTTTGGTTGCATCAGTCTCCGTTTTGCTCATTATTGTCACCGTTTCCAACCATGAAAAAATAATTAAATCACCCATGCCACTGGTCGAATCACCTATATTCAAACTCAGGAAAAGGTGATTTGATATTCAAATTATCCTCTGGCAAACTAACATAGCTATTGAAAATGGCCCAGTCGAAATAGTAGATTTACATGGATTTACCCATTAATAATTAGCATGGTGATTTTCCCATCCGTTTCTTGTATGTTTACCAGGCCGGGTAACCAGCCGAAGCACCAAAATCACCCGTGGTCAACTCCTCTGAACTCCCGCGGCGTCCTGGCGATGCCAAATGCACAGCTCGTCGCTCCAGAGTCCCGCCGCCAGATGTTGCTCCCGCGAGCAAAGGCAGCTCGGCTCACCTGCGCGTTACGCTTGGCGTTTCGCGGTGGGGGAAACGGGAGAAAACATGGGAGGAACCAACCGAAAATCATGATTTCTTGGGGGAATATGGATTTATATAAGCTTCAAGACTGGAGCATTTTTCCAGTGATTCAAATACTAAGATGGATTTCTTAGGCTGCAAGATTGGGATCTGTTGGGAACAGAATTTGAGATATATCCAACCAACGTGTGGATTTTGACTTGGGGATCATCGCTGTCGCTGGATGGAAAATGATACAAACAATGGTTTTCAAGGAAAATTATCTACACTGCATCTACACTAGAGGATTACTTTATAGGGTACAGCATATATATATATATACATATATATATATCCCAGAGCTTACCCAAATATATACATAGCAGCTTAGCCATCCCAGTCATTGTTTGTAATTGTCCATTCATCCCAACATATTCCAATAAAAAAATAATCATCCAATTATATTCGAAACGTAAGATCCGTAACTATCCAATTATCCCAGCAGGGTATCGTCATATACCCCCATGTTTGTATAGTGCATGTATATGTTTCGATTCTGCCAATAATTAAATGTTGGTAAGTTCCCCAGTGAGCCAATTATATTCCGATGTATCCAGTACATAAAGACTATATCCCAAGATATGCCTTATATACCCTCTGGCAGTCTAACATAGCAATAGAAAACCATCATTTGAATAGGTAAATCATCCACACATGAGCCGTTTTCCAAGCAATGTTTACTGGAGAAGGCTCCAACTATCTCAGTGAACCTACAATGTGGGGCCCCCCAGTTATATGTTGGTTTATAAACACCAATATAAGAGTTATAAAATCTTATACACACCATGAACATCCATGAGCCATAGTTGTTGGAGCTATGTTCACCAACTTAGCTATCGAACGGCCATAGGGCCCCCCCCTTTTTTTTACCCCAGCCCCAAACAGCCCGAACTAGTGCAGTGATTCCACCTGCAAGCCGCCAAGCTGATGTCTGGACGAAACTGCAAGGAGTTCCACCTGGGGCCGTATACGCGACCTTCCTTGGATACCCTGGGAGAAAATTGTGTTAGGTAGCAGAAATCCGTTTATACATGTGTATATATATATATATGTTTATACTAATACATATATATATATATATATATATGCATGTACATATGTGTGCATGTGTGTGTTATACATGATATATACATGATATGCACATGACATCACATGACATATTGTAAGTGAATCATTGCTTTGATGGTGGCATAATGTGGGACCTGGATATGATCGAAAACACATGTTCACCCATTTCGATGCAACTTCCTTAAGCGTGGTGATGCAACTGATAACTGAGTCATATCCACGTGTACTACCATCCAAGCACCTTGTGCTTGTCTCCACGGTTAACCTAAACAAGCCCACCAAATGAGAAGCATGCATAGTGCGCATGGATGTATGGATTTTGGTTGTAAAGTTTTGAGTTTGTGATATCTTTATGTACATAAATGCAGACATGCAGCTACATATACGTATATAGTATATATATATAATATAAATACTTCAAAGTTCTATGATGGACATTTTGCAGCCAGCCCCTATATTTGTTGGCAAAATTATTGGTTTCCCTGTTGGCTGTCCCTTCATTGAACCCCAATAGTCATGGCACCACCATCCCCCTCTGACCTTCGGAGTGAAGATCCAGTGCAAAGATATCCCCCAGAGCCGATGCGACCAAAAGCCCGCCTACGACTTCGAGAATTGTCATTGGAAAGTGTAGTTCGCGGGGTCCATGGTCGTTTTCATGGGTATAACACACACATACACACACACATATATATATATATATATATATCAAACACACACACAATATATACATATATATATATATAGAGAGAGACAATTATATAATGTAGGGTTTATGCTATGACCAATCACCAATTAGCCATCCAACCCAACAATGAGCAATCCTTTTTCTCAGTCACGTTCCAATAAACATATGGTGACTATCCATTGCCACCCTTGCGCCTTGCAGGGCAATAATCAAACGGCATCAAGACCGTCAATCAAACCACAAACCTAAGCATATCACCCCAGTTTGTTGGTAGATCTTTGTTTTTTGCCAAGTTCATCTCATGAAGAAATTCACCATAGTACCGTAAAAAAAGTACCCACATTGGGTAAGATTTTGGATCCCAATCCTTTACAATTCCATAAAAACTGAACATATCATCCCGTCATGGCCACTTGGAATGTCCTCCAGGAGGCACCTTCTCCATCCACTGCAGCGGTGATGCTGCCGGACAAGGGGTCGATCCTCCACCTAGATCTCATCCACGTCAGGTGACGGCCCTAGAAAATACGGGTTTCTTCAAGGCTTCCATGAGATGTTCCATGACTGGGGCTTGCTACTGGCAGATGTTAAATTCAGAAATCCGCAAATCGGATTCTATAACCCCAAAGTACTGCTATCCAAGGCTCGGCTCAACTTGCTATTTTCAAGCTGGTCGTGAAGAAAGGATCCGGAAATTCAATCCCGGAGCACCAATGCCCAGGAAATAAACCCATCTTTTCAAAAAAACAAAGGCAATCTAGGTCCAAGCCTATTTTTTCAAAGTGGTTAATAATATCAGTCGCAAATAATGGAAAGCACATTTAAAAAACACCTATCCCTTGTCACTTTTATTCGTCGTGTTGGCTCCATTTTATCAATCCTTCACTGTCACTCAGCATGACATGGCAAAATTAAAGAATTTTGAACCCTGCCAGGGAAAAAAACAGTTTGTTAGGTGTAGATCCCCATCATTTCACTATTCTCCATTAATACCCTCTGGTAATGACTAACAGTTTGCGAACTGGAAAATGGCCCAGTCGAAATAGTTGATACAAACCCATTAAAGAAATGGTGATTTTCCATAGCTTTTTGTATGTTTACCAGAGGGTAACTGTTTCCAAATATGACAGTACTGAACGATCCCAAACCATCCGAGGTTGACCATGGTTACGCCAAGCGTCTCCCCACGCGTGCGAAGTAGCGGATCCAGCATGAGAGCACCGAAGCGAGTGACCTGGATGAAGAGGTCGGCAATGCCTGTGGCGAAAATGGATGCAACTGGCCAGAGTGTAGCCATTAGATGGTGATGAGCTATGCAAATGGCTATCAATTATGATGTAACACCATTAGTGAATAATAATAATAATAATGATTTGAAACTAATCACCAATGTAACGTGATTTACTTGTTATCATGGTGATTAGCTATGCAAATTACCAAAGCCATGAGAGGCCATGAGACATGGCCATGAACTTTCATGGCTGTGCTATAGATACTTGTAAGCTTAATAGGTTACAGGTTGCCACAGGGTATTGGAAATTGAATAGGATCAAACATGGCTATAGGTGTTGATGGGAAAATGAACAAAGTGGGAAATTGTCCATTGCATTCCATTGCCATATTTGACTATCGGAGGGTAAACCCCTAAGATGTTTAAGTGAGGATAAATGGGGAAAACCACTTTATAGCAAATGATGACTGCCAGGATTTATTAATCCGGCGTTGTCATTAATGATCCAACTATATAGTCACATAGTCATAAACCCTAAATATAGTTATATCATGGTATATCTAAGTAGTTATCAAACATTATCAAACACTTATATTTATACGGCTGTGTATCATTAATCAATGAGGCAAACCAAATAGTAAACTATCCCCTATTTGGGTTCACTACTGAATGTGCCTCTGTTTGGGACGATGTGTTAAATGACCTGGCATGGTTGAGTATTGTCTGTACCACGTTGTGACCATTCGAATCAGACTGTTGGGTTTTTCACTAAAAAAAACTCTTGGATGTTTTATCATCGATACAGTATATGATGTAGCGATGTAATGCGATTTACATCTAACTCATCTAAGAGTCAATGCAAATTTCAGGATCCCACAATTGAGGTACTGTACCATCTAAGGCCATATTTTACTGGGCTATTACCTTACATAGGCCTAAAACATAGGCCGAAACCATAGGCCTAAAACATAGGCCTTTTTTGATCTTTTTTGTCTGGTAGGTACCTCCAATAAATCTCTCGGTTCCATCAAGATGGCCCACCTTGGTAAAGGGGAAGGTCACCAAGGTGGTCTTACAATGACTTGGTCCCAAGAATAGCCGCATGTCCAAGAATGGATATATATATATATTAATGGGATTTAACGGTGATTAAATGGGATTGATGTGGATATAGCAATGATATACCCTCTGGTAAATTAACAGTTGGACCCAAAATTAAATCACCAATTTTTAAAATGGAAAGTAGTCTTCCAACCGCGATGACTGCCAGGGTCTATGTTAATTTACCGGAGGGTATATACACCATATAAATATATATATAACTTTTGGCTGTAATCAACAGCACTGTGATCTGTAATGATATGCAGATCCTACAAAATGCTTGAAAAGAAAAAGTGTACATCCTCTGATCCATGTAGATCTACAGTTCATTTCCCTGAAAAATTCCCATCCGCATTCCGCACCCGATTTCCACAAACCCAGGCGCTACAACAAAAGAGGGTCTCCTCTGAAAGTCGCAGGCCGCACTCGATGAAAGGCCGCAGACACAGGCTGAATTCCTCGACTTCACCTGACGGCATGGGAAAGGATCCAGCGGAGATGTGGGTGCCACGAAATCAGACTGGTCTTAGATTCACTGAAGGTGGGGAGATTATATAGATATATAATATATAGATATAGGTAGATCATACTAACATTCATTAAACATAGATATAGTTTACCAAAACAAAAATAACTTGAGATCACTGAAATATAAGCTTTTTCGGACTATCGTTACCCAATAGTCAGCCTAATGCAAGTCATATATCAAGGAAAACAAAGGTCTCAAAGCCAATACGACTTCATAATGAACCAACACCATATTGCGCATGACAACCTGCCACCTTCCTTCATGTGGCTGCGTCTTAAAATGAGGTACCCCCCTAATGTTGTGGTTTCTCAATTATGTGATTTACTTGTGTTTATCTTATCTATAAATAGTAATGGCCTCTTTAATTAAACACGGCCAATTCGAGATATCCTCAGTTGGACTATATACCCCCAACAAGGTGTTTATTTCCACCTAGTTGTAGTTAGTCTATTGATGTTTATTGCGCAGCTAACTATAGTTTCTAACCAACACACACCCATAATAAACCCAACAGTTTTTGAAAGATATAAACCAACCAATCATGAACATCAGACTAAATCATGATTTAAGATCATTTTTAATATGACCATTTCAGGATATCATCAATTGGACCACCCACCTAGACTGTTCCCCCAATTCTGCCAGGGCACTCTCCTCAATTTGCAGCACTTCCGTCCGTCCGGGGCGGCTCAGCACCAGGTAGCGGCAGCCCAAGGGCCATAGGCCCAAAACGCTGCCAAGGCTCCCGCCTGGCCACAGGATCACTGGGCCTCGTTCAAAACGGGCATTAACATATATTGAATAATGAGTAGAAACGTAGTAGAAACCAATTGTTGGGGCCCAATTGATTGATCAAACGGGCCCAATTGGAAGATTATTATATATGAAAACACTGGTTGCATCACTTAACTTGGGATCAACTATCATCAAATCCTAGAGTTGATCCAAGATGGACCAGTTCTTTGGTGACCTGCCAGGAGCCTGAGCTGCCCAGATCTTCCAATGGAATGCCCACTTGGATGAAGCGCAGGGAGCCCAGATTGGACCCTGCACCACTGCAGCTGATGAGTTCAAGGCGCCCGGAGCCAAGCTCCTGGCGGTCACGGAAGGGGATCATTGGGGATCCAGGGGGGATCCGGGGATCCAGGGGGATGGATGGGGGAATGCGTCAAAAACAGTGGTGAAAACAGTGGTGAAAACAATGGTGATCACAAAACATTGGTGATCAGAACATCTCGGAACACAGTAAATATAGTAAATACTGTAAACAAAACCAAGTAACAAACAACAATAAAAACGAAACATGTTCGCAAATTAATAGTTCGATTGGACATACCAGCAACATGTAGTACCATTCCGTAAAAACATATGAATAATGTTGACTTGATCTGGGGCCTCCATGCCATTTCTTTCGGGGGTGCTTCCATGATTTCAATGGATAAAATCGAAAGGCGCCTCCCTGCTGAAAAAAAATCACCAGCCCAAATCTTCCCAATGGGCATTTTTTTCCCCATTCAACAATGACAATATTAAATCACCATTCAATCACCATTACCATCTGGTAACTTAACCTAGCTATTGAAAATGGCCATTTATAGTTGATTTATCCATTAAAAATTATGATTTTCCATAATTATGTAACAGTTTACCAAAGGGTAAATCAGGTTCCCAGGAGTCCAATCCTTGGTGCAAAAGTCTGTGATAGGCCCCAGGTTTGTCCAGGTCTCCATCACCTGTGGTCAAGACATGGGATTCATCCATCCTATACTGGAAATGTATTTATACACACCAATGGTAACTGGTTGGTGGTTGACCTACCCCTCTGAAAAATGATGGTTCCCAACTGAATGGAAAAATAAAATTCTTTGGAACCACCAACCAGGTAAATAAATAATCTTGGTAAAACCGTTATCAAAAAATATTTAAAAAAAAACACAATATAAACCAATAATGTTGGTAAGACATGGTAAAACAAACCATCCCCCAAATCACCATATTTATAGGTGGTACAAGCCATTCCCAAAGGGGTGGTTTATTATTGTAATCGATAAATCAATGCCTATGTTGTGAGAAAGACACACATAAATGGGTAGTATAACCCCCTGAACAACTCAAACCATCCATCATTGCTGGATTTGATCGATTATATAGATCCCCATATTTGGTGGTGACTATAAACGATGGTTGTATACAAGGAGGTACTTAACTAAGCTGGATTACAACTTTTTTTACATTATATATATACATTATACATAATTCAATGCATAATTAAGTCGGTCAAACTTAACTAAGATAATGGGACTGGCACCACCAATCTGGATAACGTTAGTAAAAATTGACCCACTTCAGAAGTTAGTTCCGCCATCTTGCCGTTACCGAAATCCCACTCATTCCGACCGTGATTTGGTGGCAACGTCGATCAATTGGTCGAGATATTCATCTGGTGAAGTCTCCTCATTTTTGGGTAAAATCATGTAAAATCCGCATTTTATATCTGGTTGGTGGTTTCAACCCACCCCTCTGAAAAATGATGGAGTTCCTCAAATGGGAGTATTATGCCCAATATGCCCAATATATGGAAAAAAATTGGAAAGTCATAAAAGCCATGGTCCAAACAAACCAACCAGATATACACTATACAGTGCTCCTTTTCAAACGAAAGCCTGGTGGAATGTCTTGGATTCTTGGATTTCTTCTACGGGTCATTCTCCCCGTTTTTTTCGCCATATTCCATGGCGAAATCCCCCAGGTTCCAGATGGTTCCAGTAAGAAATTGCTGGCTTTGAAGGAAAATCATCTATAAATCAGGGATTTTCCGGCTTACCGGATGTTTTTGTTGTTTTCCGATGGGGGGGGCAGTCAAATCCAGTATGTTGGTAGTATGTTTGATTGCCACCATGTTGGTAGTATGTTTTGATTACCCCACAATTACCCTACGGTGAACTAACGTAGATGTGGAAATCCATGGTTTCCCTATATAACGATCTACACATAGTGGATTTTCCACATCTATCTGAGTTTACGGGAGGGTGCATGAGTACATGTTGGTATCTTTGATTAAAGCCATTTTTTGGGGGGATACTCCCAAATAGTGATTCTTGTACTAGAATGGTAACCCCACCAATTTTCCACGCAATTTGGGGGTTATTAATCCAGGCTTGACATTAATCAGTATTAAACACCCCCATTCCATGGTCCCAATCATGTCGACATTAAACCAGAATTTAATTCGGGTGTTTAATGCATTCCGGTTTTCAACAGGTATGGTCGGTATGGTCAACCCAGAACCAGGTATGGTCGGTATGGTCATGGTTGACCACACACAGAATCCCATAGGATCCATGTATGCCATATATGGTAACATTTACCATCAATATACCCCCAATGTTAGCATATAAATATGGGTGATAGGGATGGTACCCTATGGGTATTGGAGAGCATATACCCATATTAATCCCTATATACCCACCATGATAAGGATTCCCGCCTCAAAGGCATCCTCCAAATTCTTCCGTCGACGCCCCGCGGCCGTGCTGGCCGTGGCTGGAGCATCCGCGCAAACCGCGTGGAAGTGCAACCTATTAGGGTAGGTCGGCCGTGAAAACTCGGCCAAAATGGGAAATCAGAAAAAAGGGGAATGATATGAAACATGTATGTATATATATATATATATGTATGTCTATATATATATAATTAATATATATAATATAATATATATATATATATATAAAGTGGTATGCTTGATCTAGTCAATGTCCATTGATTTAAGATGTGTATAGTTCATGACAGTTCATGACTAGGCCAGCAGCTGGATTTGTTCTGGATATATTAGAATATAGTGAGGTGGCTTCAATACCGCTGGAAAACATCACTGGCACCGGGAATCGTCGGCCCATCATATATGGGTTTCAGCCTGATATGTATTTATGCAATTCTACTGCGCTGTAGCCAGCAAAGCCAGCACACCAAAGGATATAAACCAAATAAATATGTCTTGTCCCTGCTCCCAAGACGACCAGCCAATTATTATTGGAATGTTCTGTCCCAAATGCCGAATCCAGGCGTGACAAACCTTGCAAAATACCAAGGCATCCACAAAAGGCATCCCTTCATTTGTTTTTTAAACCTTTGTTGGTTTAATTGATAATCATTGATTGAAATTTAGCAGGCTCTTCACACGATTCCTTGAGATACAAATACTCTGTCCTACACGCTTCGCATTTTTCCAATTTTCCCGACACTCCATGCCATTTCTGGGAGTTTGGTAAATTCTGCAAAGCAAGAGTTCCACGCTTCCATGTTCCGTCGTACCCCATGCAGCACCAAGCGACACTTCTGAGTCACTGACCTGGCAAGAAAAGGTAAGTATGGATCATGCCACTGGGTTCGCATTCAAACTCACCAACATTGAATGCATGCCTTCATATGCTCTTGGTCAACTTGTTGTTTTATAGTAGAAACTTGAACAGAAATCACACCTAAACTCCGAGTCCCCCAGTTCATCAGGACGGTTTTTTCACCCCCAAAAGGCATCCCATGTCCCACGGCCTGAGATCCAATGAAGGCATAGTCTCCTTGTTGCCAGGTGGCCACGGCTGAAGCCTTGGATCGTCGACTCATTGGACCATGATGGACCATGTATACCTAGAAGTAGCTATGGCATGCTATGGCATGCTATGGCCATGTGGATCATGTGCTTGAACTACCTTTTCAACACATGCCTTGCTGATGTTGCTGTTGTCTTCCGCCTGGCTGAGGAGGGGACAGGCACAGAGACACCCATGCACTGCACCGTCACAGAAACGGGGCACCCGCCCTGCGAATCAGGAGGGGCACCTTTGGGGTCGCGCCATGACACGTAGCGCAAACCCAGGGAGATAAACCCATCCTCTTCATGCATCTGGGGCGTTCATACATATTTCATATCATGGACTTGTATTACAGTATATTAATTGCATACTATATGTTATCATCTATAATTTACATGTAGCATATTATATGCATACATGCATATTACATGCACATTATATGAATATTATAGCATTGCATAACATATTCTGGCATGGAATGACAACAAACGAAAGCTACAAACAATAAATTGATCTCTTGTAGCCTATATCCATCCCCTGACATCATTATCCAGCTATAAATGGTTGTTATTATTATCATTATTATTATCATTATTATTATCAATATTATTATTACATATAATATGTATATATATATATATGGGTAAATTATAATAATTCACTAACCTGAATTAAGGCCATTTGGGGATGATTTCCCTTACTAACCATGATTCCAGTGAGGTCACAGTGAGGTCGTTATAATTTACCCAGAATATATATATATATATATATCCTCCAATATCCAATTCCCACCATGCAGGCCCCCAGAATGAATAGACCCTAAAGCCTAAACTAGGCTTTCATTTGGGGATTATGTTGCATTAGGGGGAAGGGAACACCCCCCCCACCAATATATTAAGATATATCAAGTTAACAAAACCCGTCATATTAAAAGTCAAACCACTCTTAATCAACAACACCCACGTTTTTGAACTACCGCCCAGCCTCCAATCGCAACCTAAAGCAGATAAAATGGGCATAGCCATGCCCGGACCATGCGGACCATGATCGTGGCTGGGTGTGTAACGTAAATTGGAGGCTACCTAAATACCTAAATTGTCTGAAACATGTAAGCATGCTCTATGCTCCCAAATTATGGCCATTCAAAATGGAGAACATGATTCGATCAACCGTTGGGTAGCAATCAATTTCCTCTCAAAATGGTAAACAAGGGACACTCCCCCATTACCTGATTCACACCACTTACACCACTTCTAAGTAAATCGCTTATTGGTTTGGGCACTCGCTGAGCAGGCTTCCGAGCATACACTCTCCGATTTTTCCAATTGCAACGTCAACGTTTTTCGGGGATCCTCCCCCCACAAACCCACGTCACGATCGAAGAATATTGACGTTGATTTAAAATTTTAGGTGGAACTTCAAGAAGCTCCAAAAAATTCAGGCCATGAATCATTTTTTCCTCCATGACTTGAAACATTTTTTCAGGCTTCCCCCCAGCTCAACTCCACGGCTCACTGCTGCAAGTGACAAATAGAGGTCTCCCAAGGAGCCAGCGACCAGCCACCGATTTCCTGCATCGTTGACTTTCACCAGCATTGAGCTGCAAGCCTGGCAAATGCTGCCGTATAGGCTTCAGCTAAGTGATGTGCGGCTTTTTAGTTGGATTTTAACTGTTATGTTTTTTAAGGTTACGTAAATAAATCTATCTATCTAAAGTCTATCTATCTATCTATCTATCTATCTATTTATCTATCTATCTATCTGTCTATCTATCTATCTATTATCTATCTATTTATCTATCTATCTATCTATCCATTCATCCATCCATCCATCCATCTATCTATCCAACAGGGTGGGTGGGTGGGTGTGTGTGTGTGTGTTTGTCTGTATGTACGTATGTATTTATGCATGCATGTATGCATGCATGCATGTATGTGCATGTGCCTAATTAATCAATATATCATTGCACATACACATGCATACGTACACAGATTATACATATCCTCTTGTCAGCAAGCCTGCGTCCCACGCACAGCGATGAGTTGTTGGAGCTCGGCATTGAACAGGCGGACGTAGCCAGCACCCACAGCCTTTACGGGCCAGGAAAAGATGGGAAAATGATGAGAAACCATGGGAAAACATATGATACATGTAAATAAATAAATAAATAAACACACACATATATATATATATATGTATATATGTAATTATATATGAGCCATGAACATAATCCTCGATCCATTAGGTTGGCTACAATGTGCCGCATCCCCCTTTTTTCACCCCGTTCCACTGCAAGCCAAGCTGCAAGTACAGCACCTGGGTCGGCAGCCCCTGTGGTGCCCCAGAGTTGGCTATTTCGAACATTTTTCTAACTTGGCCAACTGGGATTTTATGGTAGATCTGCTGTTCTATAGTTGATGATCTTGTCGTGGTATAGATTCCACTGTCGTGGTATGACCCAACACCTATCAGTGTAATATAGGTTAAAAATTAAAAACAAACTTATGAAGGGGGGCCTCCAAATTGAGTCAAAAGCTGAAGCCTTGATGCCCCCAAATTGGGTCGACATTTGCATGTCAATCATCGCACGGAATAACGTTACTCGTATCCAAATAAAACGATTGTTCATTCTTTCACTGTATATTTGCTTGTGGAATCCAGTAAAAGGTTAAATATATTTCCGTCAAATGGTTCGACAACCCTACTTAATTACAGATTTTGTTTCTCGGGTCAATATGTAAAAAGTATTGTAGAATGCAACCGGCAGGATAGCATCAGCATAGCTCGCTGGTTGGTTCTCAGCATCATCTTGGCTGGTCAGCGGCACAACGCCAAATTATACTTTATTTTTTGTCAAATGCAAAATAAGGTTGTTTTTCCCTAAATGTTATCATAGTTCCTATATGTTGCCTATATGTTTTATATGTTCCCACATTTGCCCATATTTTCTCTTGAAATCCCTTGACTTATCAAGACTTCTGGGTGACTTCCTAGCCGCTTTCTGGCACCTGAAGCTGCCCATGTTCCGGCGCTGTGAGGTACTGCAGCGATGAGGTCGCAGCACAGGTATTGCCTGCGAACACACCAGCTGGCCGTGTGCCACGAAAAACATGATGATTTGATGAGATGATATGGGATGTAATGGGACTTACTGGAGATACTACTGGGATATATATATATATATAGAGAGAGAGAGAGGAGAGATGGAGAGATGGAGAGATGGAGAGATGGATAGATAGATAGATAGATAGATAGATTAGATTAGATTAGATTAGATTAAATTAGATTAGATTAGATTAGATAGATAGAAAGATAGATAGACAGATCGATATATAGATAGATAGCTAGCTAGATAGATAGATAGACAAACAGAGAGATAGATAGATAGATAGAAAGATAGATAGATAGATAGATAGATAAAAATTATAGATAGATAGATAGGTAGATAGATAGATAGATAGACAGACAGATAGAAAGATAAATAGATAGATAGACAGGCAGATAGATAGATAAATAGATAAATAGATAGATAAATAGATAGATAAATAGATAGATAAGGTAGGTAGGTAGGTAGGTAGGTAGGTAGATAGGTCGATAGGTCGATAGGTAGATAGGTAGACAGGTAGCTAGGTAGATAGATAGGTAGATAGATTAGATAGATTAGATAGATTAGATAGATAGGATAGGCAGGATAGATAGGATAGATAGGATAGATCGGATAGATCGGATAGATCGGATAGATAGGACAGACAGGATAGACAGGATAGACAGGATAGATCGGATAGATCGGATAGATCGGGTAGATAGGATAGATAGGATAGATAGGGTAGATAGGATAGATAGGACAGATAGGATAGATAGGATAGATAAATAGATAGATTTTGATTAGATTAGATTGGATTGGATTGGATTAGATTGGATTGGATTGGATTAGATTAGATAGGTAGATAGATTTAGATAGATTAGAAAGATTAGATAGATCGATGGATCGATCGATAGATAGATAGGCAGATAGAAAGATAGATAGACAGATTAGATTTAGATTAGATTTAGGTTAGATTTAGATTAGATTAGATTGTATTGGATTGGATTAGATTAGATAGGTAGATAGATAGGTAGATAGATTAAGATAGATTAGATAGACTAGATAGATTAGAAAGATTAGATAGATCAAATAGATTAGATAGATTAGATAAGTTAGATCGACTAGATAGATTAGATAGAGTAGATAGATTAGATACAGTAGAAAGATTAGATATATTTTATAGATTAGACAGACTATATTGGTGAGACAGATCAGACAGATGAGACAGATTCGATAGATTTGATTTGATAGATTCGATAGATTCGATAGATAGATAGATAGATAGATAGACAGATAGATAGATAGATTGATAGATTGATAGATTGATAGATTGATAGATTGATAGATTAGATAGATAGATTAGATAGATTCGATAGATAGATTAGATAGATAGATTAGATAGATAGATTAGATAGATAGATTAGATAGATAGATTAGATAGATAGATTAGATAGATAGATTAGATAGATTAGATAGATTAGATAGATTAGATAGATTAGATAGAGTAGATAGAGTAGATAGAGTAGATAGATAGATAGATAGATAGATAGATAGATAGATAGATAGATAGATAGATAGTAGATAGATAGCTAGTTAGATAGATAGACAGACAGAGAGACAGATAGATATATAGATAGATAGATCTAACGCCCTGCACACATTGTGCATCAACGACAAAAACACAAGTAACAGTTTTTTTTTGAAGCCAGCTCGAAGGTAGCTCCATCATCCCTCCCGGTCGCCCCTTTTTTCGTCGGCCTCCCAGGAACATTTGCCACGCCACGGGCAGCTGGAAGCTCTGGCTTCGCCAGGCACTGCGCACGCCTCAATATCGGTGACATCTGTGACATCTTAAACCATCCCATCACCATAAATAGGTGGTATAAACCATGTCCAAATTGGATCATAATTATTCACTTAGTTTTTGTGAAAATAAGCTACCCAAAAATTTGAGGATTGAAAATAATGTTCCTTTTAGAATTGGCAATTTAATAGTAGTTCAGAAGCAATCCAGCAGCAGTTTGGCAGTAGCCAGCGGCAGCAACTGAGCAACAGCCAGCAATTGAGCAGCAGTTTAACAGTAGTTGCTAAATACAATTGAACGTACAGAAGTCACTGATAAGAAAGCAGCTGCAACAAAAAAAATTTCCCCCCCAACCGAACGCAACAAAAACTACATATACCCAAAGCATAACTAGATCCCTAAACCCAAGCTGAACGCAAGAAAAAAACACAAAAACACTTAAAAACATGGTTGCGCTGTGATCACCAGAGTTTGCTTGCGTTTTCCATAAAAAGGCACGACTTCCAGGGAAAGCTTCGACGCAACGAAATATAGACACATCCCAGTGACGAAAGGTGGATTCTCCCTCGAAGACATGCTTCGTTACCGAACCCGGTATCATGAAGAACATTAATTACATGAAAATACTATAACTGATTGGTGGTATACCTACCCCTCTGAATAATATATTAGTTACTTGGGATGATTAACCCTATATGGAAAAATAAAACATGTTCCAGTATAGGAATCTAAATGCTGTAGGGATCTGTAGCCTTTTCAGTGATGCGCATGGCCCTCAATAGATTGCTCTGATGACAATACATTTTGGTGATGTTGCATTCTTCCACCCCTAACTATCCTTGTGGACTAAAATGAATATGCACACACACATATTATCGAAGGAAGTTTAGAAGTCAAACTTCCGACAATATGGAGAGATGAAAAGCAGAGCAGGGAAGAGGCATAGAGAAGAGAAAGATTAGAAGAAAGAAGAGTAGAAGAGAAAGAGTAAGAA